>Ga0315914_1009265_pt1 | contig 12745 bp, 15 predicted proteins | sample MpolenodulesMG_FD_203920 | JGI IMG/M metagenome (GOLD analysis project Ga0315914, IMG submission 203920) | Medicago polymorpha root nodule microbial communities from Los Angeles, California, United States - elongated nodules | ecosystem: Host-associated > Plants > Roots > Nodule | place: USA...
TATAATAACTTGCAATTGAAGTAAAATAATTCTAAAAGGAAATAATATTTAAATAAAACTAAATCAAATATAAATAAAATAGACTTAAATAACATATTAAAAACACTAATTTATTGACTCATCACCTGTCAAACCAGTAATTCAAGGTCAACCTGAAGTGGTCTTAGTGGATAGGAATCGTGATGCAGATGAAGTTGTTAGGAAAGTCCAACAACAAAATATAGGAGCACATAACAATATAGCCAATTTGGCCAAGAATATAATGGCTCAAAATGGTTTAAACATTGGCTTGCATAGGCCAAACTTTATTTCTCCCTTGTCGGATTTGGTATTGCAATTTGAACTTCCTAGGGGTTACAAAATTCCTAAGTTCACTAAGTTTGCAGGAGATACCAGTGAGTCCACTGTCGAACATATCGCACGATATTTGACAGAGGCACAAGATCTAGCAAATGATGAGAATTTGAGGTTGAAATGCTACCCAAATTCTTTAACAAAGAATGCCTTCACGTGGTTTACTACTCTTACACCACGTTCGATCCAACATAGGACTCAATTAGAGAGGTTATTCCATTAACAATTCTACATGGGCCAATCTAAGATAAGTCAAGGAATTGGCGAGTGTCAAGAGAAAACCCATTGAATCCATTGATGATTACCTCAATAGATTCAGGTTGTCAAAGGCAAGATGTTTCACTCAAGTGCCCGAGCATGAGTTGGTTGAAATAGCTGCTGGTGGCCTAGATTATTCCATTAGGAAGAAGCCAGACACTTAAAACTTCAGAGATATGGCCCAATTGGCCGATAGAGTTCAAAATGTCGAAAGACATAGGGTTGAGAAAGACATAACTCAGAAATATCACAAAAGAGAAAAGGTTGCTTATGTTGAATCAAACAAAAGTGACCAAGAATTCGACATAGCTTTTGGCGATTTCAAATGTTGATGTTGCAGAATGTCAGATGGTGGGCATTGTCAGAAATCAAGAAGACGTCGAAGAGTCCGTTACGGAGCCTCAATCCGATGAGCGATTAGTAACATCCATCACGCTTGAACAAAGTGCATGGAATAGGATCGCGGCGTACCTGGCTGAAAATGAGATCAAGAAAGCCTTAGAGGCTGAGTTGCAACAAAGTATGGTTGTAGGAATTATCGAAAAAGATACCGTTGAGGCATTCACCGAGGAACCCAAAGAAATAATGGTTGAAGGCCAAAAACTCGACTATGTCTTTGATGATGAACCTTTAGGACTCGAAAAAGACTCGTCTCTCGGGAACAAAAAGATTCAGGCACAAGATCCATTGGAGGAAATTGATTTGGGAGATGGGTCGGTCAAGAGGCCAACTTACGTGAGTTCTAAAATTGGCCCGAACTTCAAGGTTCGACTAATGGCACTACTGAGGAAGTACAAAGATTGTTTTTCCTGGGACTACAATGAAATGTCAGGATTGAGCATGAGTGTGGTAGAGTTGAAATTACCAATTTGACAAGACAAGAAGCCAGTAAAACAACTTCCAAGAAGATTCGTACCTCAGATTATGTCGAAGATCAAAGAAGAGATTGATAGGCTCCTCAGAAGCAAATTCATCCGAACTGCAAGGTATGTCGAAATGTTGGATAACATAGTTCCTATAATCAAGAAAAACGGGTCTCTTAGGGTTTGTATAGACTGTAGAGACCTGAACAAGGTGACACCAAAAGATGAATATCCAATGCCGGTGGCAGAAATGCTAGTCGATTTCGCAGCAGGATTCAAATATTTAATTATGCTCGACGGTTATTCTGGTTAGAATCAGATCTTTATTGCTGAAGAGGATGTCAAAGACTGCCTTTCGATGTCTAGGAGCTTTGGGCACATACGAATGGGTGGTAATGCCTTTTTTGTTGAGGAACGCGGGAGGAATGTACCAAAGAGCAATGAATTCGACATTTCATGATTTCATTGGTAAATTTATGCAAATTTACATCGATCACATTGTGGTAAAGTCTTTTTCAGAAGAGGACCACCTGGAATATCTTCGATTGTGATAGCTTGTAATTTCGACAGGCTCATTTAATATGGTCAACATTTGGTTGACCTTTAACTTTGCAGGAATCGAAGGCTTTCTCATTTCAATTTGAGGATTTCGACAAGATGGCAAGCCTAGCGTGCATAATCAGAAGTTCGACAAAGCAAGGCTGAGAGTGCAATCACGTCGAAATCAAGCATTCAAGGCGGGAAAACATGATTTCAAGCTTAAGAGCGGTTCCCTTAGTGGAAACGTGGGGACAAGCGGTTGTCCAAGATGGAGAAATTGCTGATCTTGGGATTAGTGTTTTTCCAGTTAGTTTCTTTTAGAATAAATAAGAGTTTGCAAGTCGGAAAATGGGTCACTAATCATTTATAGAAATTCTACAACACTTAAACTACCGGTGTCTAGGGAAACGAGTTATACAAAATGTATGTAAACTGATTTGTAGACCACTTTGCTTTTAATGCAATGTATTTTACATTTCCTTTAAGTTTATGCGTTTAAACTTTTACTTTTTCCTTTAGTTTTGTTTTGCTTTTACTTGTAATCTCAAACCTATCGAGAGACAACACCCTTTTTATTTCAAAACCCGTCCTGCTCTCTAAGTAACCCGAGTGCATCTCGTGGCCCTTTTCAAACCGTTTTCGATCAAAACATTTGCACAACATGTCTTGAGATTTCTAGTTCGATCTCGCTTGTAATAATCAAAACTAGACCGTAGTTTGCCGAAAACACCGGTAAACAAATCGGCACGCCCATTGTGGCCCTGTTTGTGCAATTGGTTTTCTAAAAACTTTTTTCATAAAAACTGTTTTTCAAAACTTTTTTCAAAACTCATCTCCTTGAGAGATCTGTTTTTAGAATTTTGTTACTATTTCCGGGTAACTTTATTGCTAAAAACACCAAGTTGTTTGTGTATGTGTAACAACACAATTTTCGTTAGATTCATTTTCTTTATTTTTATGTGTGATTATATGTGCGTGTATGTGATTATTTGCTTCTGTGTGTATTTTAGTGGGATTTGGTGTTAGAAGGATATTTTAGTCATTTTGGACTCATGGATATTTTGGTCATTTTGCAAGCAAGGGTAAATTAGTAACTTCATTGAGGATTATTTGTAGTGCTTTAGTGGCAGAAATTATTTTTACTAAGTTACTAGTAAAGCGGGGTAATTAATTAAGAGCTAGTAACTATTCGTTATTTTATTCGTTAAGTGAGTAGAAACTTTGTGAATTAGTTATTGAGAACTTTTAGCCCATTAGGACAATTGAGAGTTGAGCCCATTTATGCAGAGCATATATAAACTCTAGTCTTTAGAGAAATTAGGTCATTTACACATTTCACAAACTTTTGAGAGAGGTAGAGAGAGAAAGAGGAAGAACATGGGTTAGAGAGAAGAAACTTGGGAGAAAAAGAAAAAGGGTAGAGATTCAAGAGGATGGAGTAAAAGTTAAGCCTAAGCTAAAGGTTGTGCTCAATTGAGGTAAGGGGGATATTGTACATTCACAACTTAAGTTTTAATCACTTTTTCTACTTAATTCAATAAGTACTTATTTTGTAAAATTGTGTTTTTGTGAATTTCAAAGGATGAATTTTGTGTACCCACTTTGATACTAAGTTTATGTCTGTGAAATTGATGCTAAAAATGTTGTTGTTGTTGAATTTGCATGTTTGAATTGTAGTCATATGAAACTTTGTTGATTTTTGCTCAAATTGGTGAAAAATGATGTTGTGGTTGTAATTGTTGATGAATTCATGGTTAAATGATGTTGTTGTTGTTGTGAGATGTTGTTGTTGTTGATTTATGCCATGGGTATTCAAAATTATGAAGTTGTAGTGTGAATTGAGTTGTTGTTGAGAGTTTTTGTGAAAAGTGGATGAATTGATGAATTGTGTTAGAATGGTGTTTGATTTCAAGTTTGATATGGTTTTGATTGCCTTTTTAAGTACATAAATGTATAGAAACACTTTGGGGACAATATTGGGGAATCAAAATTGGGGATTTTGGGTGAAATTTGAGTGAGTTCCCGAGAGCTGAGTTTGCTGTGTGCTGTCAAACTCGTTGTGGCGAGTAAATCTGGCCATGGCAAGTTGCTCGGTACATCAACTCATGATTTTGGCGTTCCGGGTATCCGGAGTCGATCCGGGTGGTTCCAAACTAATTCTTTTGATGTAATTAAATGCATTTAAGCTTTCTAAACCTTTAGTAACATCAATTGAGTTAGATTGGCCTTGGATTTGTGAACCGTATCATAACTTTTTGAAAATAGTCCAAGAACATGAATTTTCCGAAAACTAGATTTCTCAAGGAAAAAGGGTAGGACTAGGTTTGTTTAGTATTGTTTTAATTTGTAAAAATTTCTTGGATGGGATTCATGGACTTTAACTTGGTTTTCCTTTGAAAACTCAGATTCTTTGAAAAACGGTAAAATGATACGAACTTTGCAAAGCTTTGAAAATTAAGTGAATTGGCCTATGAGACGTTGATGTATACATTACTGTACTCATATGTGAATTTTGTATATACTTAGTTGAGGCATTTGAGCTTGTTTGATTTGGTTTGTTGATTAACTTGGAAAATGAAAGTAATGAAACGAACTTGTCGTGATGTTGTGAATTCTTGGGATTGACCTAGGATACTCATATGCCTAAGCTACTATGAAGATATGTGAGTAGTGCATATGCTTGGTTGAGGCAATGGAACATGTTTGCTTAGTTTGGTTGAATTTCTAGAAATGTTTTAAAGTTGTGAACAATAGACGAACTTTGTCGGATTGTGTCCTAATAGTATGATAACTTTAGGAATGTCTTGTAATCATGTGTATATGATTAGAGTAGAATGAAATGAGGGTGAGTTGATGTTTGTTGTGTTGAATTCCTTAATGTTGACTTTTTGGTCAAGGTGTTGACTTTCTTTGAAAGTGTTGACTTTTGATGACTATGCTAATGATCTTGAGTTTGATGACGGTGTTTTATGTCGTTGTTTATGTCGATGAATTATAACATGATAAGTATGTTGTTAATGATAGTTGCTGATGATGATTCTTTGGTGATTTTAAATTGATAATTTGGTGATGACTTTTGTTGAATGTGACTTGTGAGTTATGAGGTGAAGATGTTTCTATTTTGTGATGACTATTTGATGAATGATTGGTGATAAACATGTTTATGTTTTGATGTTGATTATGATGATGATGAATTATGTTGTTGAATTATTACATGGAAATGATGGTGATATTGATGGTGAATGCATCTGTGCAAAATGAAGGTGATTTAAGATATTATATCCAATGAAGGTGAAAATGATGGTGATTTTGTTGTTGAATATGTGCATAATGTGTCATATGTTCATGCATCATGAGTCGTAGGATATTTATATCCAATGAAGGTGATCAAATACTTTGTATTCAAAATGAAGGTGATTATGATGTTACGTTTGCATCATGAGGTGACGACCTTGTTGGTGAAATGTACCACATGCATACAAGATTCGTGTCTAGGCGCATTGCATGATTTAGCATGAGTCCTATTTGATTATGTGCTTGGTGAACCTTGGTGATGATATATGTGTATTGGCGAGCTTGGTGAAATTGTGCATTGGTGAAACTTGGTGAATGTTGTGATTAAGTGAATCAGTGTATATGTGCATTGGTGGATTTTGTTGATGGCTGTGAATATTTGAATCAGGCTCTAATTGTGTGTCTTACTTGCGTGTGCTTATATACTTGGTGGATCTATTTGATGATAATTATCTTGTTAATAGTAATGAGGTGAGAATTATATAAGATGGTTTGGTGATTCCTTTGATAATGATGATTGTTTTGCCTATATTTTGAAATGACGATTTGTATTTGTTGGGCTCATTTCATAATCAGACTGCATTTGCTGAATGAAATGTTGAACCATCTTGCTCGACATTCCACCAAAAACATTGTCATCAACATATATCTATGCAATCATCAATCTTCCATTATCATCTTTTACAAACAAGGTCTTATATGTTCCTCCTTTCCTATACCCTTCATTTACAAGAAACTGTGTGAGTGTTTCATACCAAGCTCTAGGTGCCTGCTTTAAACCATACAAAGCTTTCTTCAATCTATAAACATGATTGGGAAATCTTGGGTCAATAAATCCTTTTGGTTTCTCAACATAGACTTATTCATTTAGGTAACCATTTAAAAAGGCACTCTTTACATCCATCTGGAAAAGTTTGAATTTAAGTATACAAGATACTCCTAATAGTAATCTTATAGTTTCCAACCTAGCAACATGAGCAAAAGTTTCATCAAAGTTCAGACCTTCTACTTGAGTATAGCCTTGAGCAACTAACCTTGCCTTGTTTCTGGTCATAGTTCCATTTTCATCAGACTTGTTCTTATATATCCACTTGGTACCAATAACATTCATACCTTCAGGTCTTGGAACCAGATCCCACACTTCACTCCTCTTGAACTAATTTAATTCTTCTTGCGTTGCTTCAATCTAGAATTCATCAGTGAGAGCTTCTTTGACATTCTTTGGTTCAACCTTGGACACACAACAAGAATTGGAAATAACTCCAATGGATCTTCTGGTTGTGATCCCTTGATCAGGATTCCCAATAATGAGTTCTTGAGTATGATTCTTCTGAACTCTTATGGAAGGACCTTTACTTGTGGATACTTGATCTTGTTCAACTTCCTCAGTTACTTCTTTCTCAGGTTCAGACTCATCCAATTGGATATGCACATTTGTGTCCTGAACAGATGTTCCAACATTAGATTCAACATCATGAACTCTGTCCTCAAACACATCATCTATCACCACATTGATGGATTCCATGACAGCCTTGGTTCTGGAATTGAAAACTATGTAAGCTCTGTTGTTTGTAGAGTATCCAAGAAAAATCCCATCATCACTCTTGGGATCCATTTTCCTTTTGTGATATCTATCTGCCAATATGTAGCACTTGCTTCCAAAGACATGGAAATATTTGACAGTAGGTTTTCTTCCTTTCCATATCTCATTTTGCTGAGGTGTTATAAGAGATGATAATTCATGTTTGATTCCTTCACTAGAGCAATATTCAATAAACTTGGCATTCTCAAACTTAGTTCCATGATCACTTTTGATCCTTACAATTGCACTATCTTTTTCTCTTTGCAGTTGTGTGCATAAATCTTTAAACACATCAAAGGTGTCTGATTTTTCTCTAATAAAATTTACCTAAGTAAATCTTGAGAAATCATCAACAACTACAAAAGCATACTGTTTACCACCAATGCTTTCAACTTGCATAGATCCCATCAAATCAATGTGCAGAAGTTCAAGAACTTTAGAGGTTACCTGATGTTCCAACCTTGGATGGGACATTCTAGTTTGCTTACCAATCTGACATTCACCACATATGATGTCTTCAACAATTTTGAGATTAGGAAGTCCTCTTATAGCTTCTGAGGATATAGCTTTCTTCATTCCTTTCAGGTGTAAATGTACCAATTATTGGTGCCAAAGCTTGACCTCTTCTTCTTTACTCATAAGACAAGTGGCAAGGTGTTCTTCTTCTTGAGATACCCACAAGTAGCAGTTGTCTTTAGACGTGGTTCCTTTCATAAGGACTTCACCTTTCTTATAAGTAATCTGACATTCAGGCTTGCTGAAATTCACTTCCAACCCTTGATCACACAGTTGACTTATGCTAATCAAGTTGGTAGGTAATCTTTTCACTAGAAGCACATTATCAAGTCTTGGCATACCATGCTTGATCAAGTTACCAATACCCAAAAGTTTTCCTTTAGTTCCATCACTAAAAGCAACATAGTTTCTAGCATAAGGCCTCACATCTTCAAGGTATTTATCTACCCCAGTTATGTGTCTGGACCAACCACTATCAAAGGACCAGTCCTCCTTAGATGATGCTATTAGAGATGTGTGAGCAATTAACCCAGTATTAACTCCTCTGGGAATCCACTTTTTCTTGGGTGGTATCTGTTGAGATTGCTTAGATTTCCCATGTAACTTGAAACAATATGGTCTAATATGACCCCTACCCTTACAGTGATGACAAATCCAAGAGCTAGGTTTCTTCTTGGTCCTTGAATTCAGATGTTCCTTAGAATGTTCCAACATCGGCTTACTCGCTGTTGAGTCATCAGTTTCTGCAACAGCTACAGATTTCTGGTCATATTGTTGCTTCCTCACCATTCCACAATCTTCTAGAGCATAGGCAGTGTATCTGTTTCGTTGTTTCTTGTTTAGAGCTTTATAATTAAAGCCAACACCTTCAGACTTCTCTATGTTCTTGACTTCAAGAATTTCTTCTAGAACATTTGTTCCTGTAGTCATCATTCTGACTTGTTTATTTATATGCTCCAGTTGTGAATTCAGTTGTGTAACCTCATCATTGAGTTCAGAAATTTTAGCAAGATTCTCACTCCATTCATCCTGCAGCTTACTGATGATATCTTCTTGTTTCTCAAGCATCTAACTCATATGAGTATTTTTGGCAATTAGTTCATTGTATGATATAGCTAGCTCATCATAACTCAGCTCTTCATCATATGACTCTGTATCTGACAAAACTCTACCAGTCAATGTAGTGAAATGTTTTGCAGATTCATTTTCCACTTCATCTTCTGAGTCATCTCCATCTGACCATGACAGCCAAACTCTTCTTTTGTCTTTTAAGAAAAGTAGCACATTCTGTTCTGATGTGGCTATACCCTTCATATTCATGACACTGAACACCCTTGTATTGAATATTCTTCTCATCAGTTCTTGACATCTTCTCTTTATTTGGTGGATTGTCAATGCTGGACCTGATGTTCTGACCATTGTTCTGACCATTAAATCTGGATCTTCTGTCAACTTGTTTGAAAATCTTTTTGAACTGTCTCCCAAGTAGCACTAGAGATTCTGACAAATTTTCATCATCTTCAGGATTTTCTTGTGTTTCATCAGTTTTAACATTGGACACAAAAGTAATGCCCTTGCCTTTCTTATCAGTCTTGCTATTGATGGTTATTTCAAAGTTTTGCAGAGACCCTATCAATTTATCAACCTTCACATTTGAGATATCCTGAGCTTCCTCAATGGCAGTTAGCTTCCTGTCAAACCTCTTTGGTAGAGATCTGAGAATTTTCCTAACAAGATTTTCATCATAAATTTTCTCTCCAAGAGAGTCAAATGCATTGGCAATATCAAGAATACTTAAGTGATAATCATGTATGCTTTCATCTTCCATCATTTTCAGATTCTCAAATTTTGTAGTAAGAAGTTGAAATCTTGCACTTTTTACCTTAGTAGTACCTTCATGTGCAGTTTTGAGAATCTCCCAAGCATCCTTAGCCACAGCACATTGCTAGATCAATTTGAACATGTTCTTGTCTACCCCATTGAATAATGCATTCAATGCTTTGGAATTTCCAAGAGTCAGTTCATCTTCAGCAGTAGTTCATTCTTCTTCTAGTTTCAAGACATCTGTCTTGTTCCCATCTTTGTCAAGGGCCACATGATGTTCCCAACCTTTCAGAACGGCTTTCCAAGTTCTGCTATCAATAGATTTGGGGAAAACACTCATACGTGATTTCCAATAGTCATAGTTTGACCCATCTAATAGAGGTGGTCTGTTTACAAATCCTCTTTCCTTGTCCATCATGCTAGAAAGAGACTTTCCTGGAGCTCACCCTAAAACAGGTAGGGTGCCTACTCTGATGCCAATTGTAATTCTAGCACGCATTATTAAGATGTTCTGTGCGATGTTCCAACACCGTACACATAGAAAACAAATGTTGCGTTTATGTTCCAACATCATGCTAACAAACATAAAATATGTAGGAAAATAGAAGACAAGAAAGTAAAAGGCACACAAAGTTTGTTGACCCAGTTCTGTGAAAAACACTCCTACTCTAGGGCTACCAAGCCAGGAAGGAAATCCACAAGTGTAGTCCTTATTCTAAAGTTCTCAGCAAACTATGTTTACAACTTTAAGACCTAGGACCTACCTGTCTAGACTTCAACCTAGGAACTCCTAGATCTTAGATCCCATCTCACTATCCTACAATCAATCACAACCCCTGTGATTATCAGATTAAACACAAAATGGTGAAGTTACCTTCAAACACAAAATACAACCGTGCATCAAAGCTTTGGTGTAGGACACGATTTACAACTCAATATACATTCCTTAACATATATCAAGGTGATACAAGAAAGGCTCACAAATAACAAACAATCCTAGACTTGCATCAAAAACGATACAAGAGAAGAACACACAAAGGACACGGCTCAAAACCCTAAAAACCTATTCTTTTTGAATGACGGCTGGAATATCTAATTAGGTCTTGAAGTCTTCCTTATATACTGAAGCAATATGGGCTCAATAACCTTGTTAGGCTTTAGCATAATGCAGATCATTCAACTAATCTACATAACATAACCTTGTAGGAACATCTTTCGGAACTTCCAAACATATCCAATTATTCCCTAAAATATTGTTACTCCTTTAGGAATAAAAGCACAACTGATTCTATAAAGATATGCGCGTTGCTTGGTCAGCAAGATATGAGGACATGAATTCCTTAATAAGATAAAGCGCGCGTACAATCAGGCATAAAACAAGGCAGACTGAACCGTGCCAGGATGTTGGAACATCGTATCCAACATCTTACAGAAATGCCTAAAACATGTTGGAACATAGTATCCAACATCACAAACATGTATATTTTTTTAGCAATAATACATCCAATAAAAATACCCAACAAACCCTTAAAGGTCGGAGGATAGTTTCTCATGAAATGATCCAACCTCCTCTCCACTGCTTCACCCTGGTCCTGCCGACCATGTGTCGCCTGCTCATTAACTTGAGCCAACACTAGTGTTATTGCGGCCAAAGCCTCCACAATTGCCTCGTCATTCTTACCGGATCCTCCAGCCATCTAACTTCTACACAAAACCACAAACAATAGGTAAGAACAACATAACAAGTATCGAAGATATCACTATACCATTCGCATACAACAGGAATAAACACCTAGTGTTGGTCCGGACTAGACCGACATGGCTCTGATACCACATTATAACACCCTAAACCCTTTAAGCAATAAAAAATGCAAAATAAATAATTATTTTTAAAATAGTTTAGACGTTACACCTTCGTTTCTCAAAAATAGGCAAAAGCGGTTTTCATAATTTTTTTGCAACGGAAGACAAACATACAAAATTATCTCAACAACATAACAATTCTCCATAATCATGTCATAGGTCTTATAATTCATCACCTAAATAATATCACAAGTCTTAAATAGAAATGAGCAACAAGTCTCAAAAGACATAAGTAAAGAACATAAGTTCGACATCCTAATCAGAACCCTAACAACGACTCCAAAGAAAAAAATGAGGTAGCTCCAACGCTAGTCCTCAAGCGACTCACAAGCCATAAGAAGAATACTCCTGCACGTCGTATATCCGTTCACACAAATAGGCAGGCGGTCAACCAAACAACCACTGAGGGTTATATAATATTCCACAAATAATATATAATCAAGTGAAAGTAATAACAACATATTCATTTTCAATGATCAATAAATAAACATTTATTCAAATCATTCAACAATGAATTTCCACATAAACATTTTATCAAGCTTACAAGTACAATAAACAAACATGTACAAATTCACCTTTTCACAATTTCACACATATTCACCAAGTTTCACCAATACACATAATCAACGATTCACATAGTCAAGTACGACGCGACTCACCAAATTTCAAGTGCATGCACTGTTCTAGACTCTTCTAGATGCATGTGGTACAAATTGGATTCCGAAAATAATTTTACCGTATTGAATCCATACCCACGTAAGAGTATACCTCCACTTACATATTTCACCAAAGCAATATAAAAGTACACCTCCATTTACATTCTTCATAAGACTCTACATGACTATGAATCAACAATGCACATAACACCAACTATATATTCACCAAAGTAACGTAAAAATTGGGGTTTTCAGACACAGAGGGGTTGGCACGGCCGTGTCAATGGGGCATGTAATGTAACACGCTGTCTTCCCAACAATGTAAATAATACAAATAATCAGAGTATTCAACGTAAGACAGGATGTCACACTACTTTTAAAGTATAAATAGAGTAAAGTTACTATTTATTAAAACCACTTTAACAAAACATTGCAGCGGAAAATAGATTCATAGTTCAACAACCTTGGCACTACGGCCTCAACGTAAACAACTTAATTAAAAATCTTAATTCAAAAGGTTCAACAACATAGTTTCAAAAATAATACGCAACAGTGGAAAACAAGTAAATAATCCCCATCCCGTTACGTATCAGAGCGACCCTAAGACGACGCACGTGAGAGTCAACTCACATCAGCAGCTAAACCTGGTTATCTGCACGTTACCCACGTAGAGGCAACATTCAAACAGAAGGGGTGAGATTTCACATTCAATAATAATAAGCATATAATTCATCAACGGAATTTAACAACCTAAACAACAATAATTAACAACAATAATAGTTCACATATACTTTTTAGCAATAATATTTCACATATACTTCATTTTTTTCCACTTAGCATTCAAATCAACAACAACTATTCAACAACGACGACGACAACTCAACATTAACGACAATGCAACGACACAACAACAACTTGACTATGCAGTATGCATGTGGTACCAATCAACGCTGGAGTATAAACTCCTAAAATCAACGCTGGAGCATAGCTCCTAA
>Ga0315914_1009267_pt1 | contig 12744 bp, 12 predicted proteins | sample MpolenodulesMG_FD_203920 | JGI IMG/M metagenome (GOLD analysis project Ga0315914, IMG submission 203920) | Medicago polymorpha root nodule microbial communities from Los Angeles, California, United States - elongated nodules | ecosystem: Host-associated > Plants > Roots > Nodule | place: USA...
ATTAAAAGAAATTATGTTAGAGTTTTGTTTACAAACCATGTTATGTGTGCTGCAAATCAATCTGCATATATTTGTAGTTAATAATGATTTCATTTTAATAGCTTATGGTCAACGATAAAGAAATATATTACATTACTACACAAAATAAGTAAGAAGATCATCAAGGAACAAATTAGGCCGACTTAGCTCAGTGGTAGAGCGCGTGGCTTTTAACCACGTGGTCGTGGGTTCGATCCCCACAGTCGGCGATAATGTAAATTTTTTGTATTCGACTCTATACTCTATTTAATGGGACACTGAACAATATCATTGCTTCTATTTTTCTAATTTTTAGACGTATGTGAATGCATTTGTTAGCAATTTTGGTAAGACTTCAAACAATTATAAAGTCTAACCGTAATGAGATCCGTGGATGTACGAATTTGTAACTAATGTGTTGGAGGATATCAACATTCTCGCCCCCTGACTTTGTACATCAAAGAAAATCCAAACTTGCACCCGCACTTAATCAAAGTAAGATTTCCATGTCAAAGTCAGGGCAGATTCAGATGGATTCTGGCGATTATGTTACCACGCCTTATTACACATGAGATTCTTATAAAGAAATAAGCTCAATCTCAATATCCCACATACAACATGGTACTAACTTTAATGTGTGGTCTACTTAAAATTCATGTTGTTGGGATAATTTAATTTTAAATTATTTTTGATGTATTATTAAAATAAAGTTTAGTGCATGTCTAAAAAAGATGGAAAAAATTGAACTAATTCTAGTCTAAAATTAACATAAAAGCTATCAATAGTTGCTTCAAACCCTCAACTTAATATTGATTTCAAAGAGCAGGGATTCATCCATTAGAACCAAAGAAACACTAAAATCTAAGAAAGTCGATGTTCTCATATAACAACTTGTTTAAAAACATATGGAAATTACTAAAAAAAACTTTAATGGTAGTTAACTACACATGACTTCAAAAGAGAAAACCAGTTGTAGTTAGTTCTACCGCTAGATTTTTTGGTTATTTCTATGAGTTTCTAAGAAACTTCTGACGTTAGAAAAACAATTTTCAAAACCCAATTGAGGGGTTTAGTGGTTAAAATTCATATAAAAAAATCTTTCAACAAAAAAAATGCGAAAAAAAAAGTAAAAAAACGTCGTAATTAACCCAAACCCAACACAAGCTATAAATAGTTGTTTCTATTTTAAAATCAAAGTTATCTCCCATAATCAAAAGAAAAATAAGATAAACTTTTTTCAACCAAAGTTGAGGGGTTTCAACAAAAGTAGTCTAGATGAAAATTTATATGAAAATACACTTTTTTTTTTTAGTTATATGAGAATACACTTAACAACTCAAATACTGAGCCCATTTTTTTCAGCATTTTTCGTAAAAGAAAACTACTTTTTCTTGAACAAACTAATCACTTTTGAAGTTATATATAGATTTCTGAAGGAAAAAAATGAGAATATGAAGAAAAAAATAATTAAAAACTACAAATCAGAAACTATTTTGAATAGCTTTTCCACAAAATTAGTTTTGATAACTGATTTTTTTTAAATGATTTTCATTATGACAAACAAAGACAACAGTTTCTACTTTTTTTAAAAAAAATTAATCTCTAAATAATTGGATATCAAAATCCCTTTTTTATAATCCATAACAAGTAGTCCTTGATATGTTTGATATACAAAATCACGGTGATACTGTGATTTTGTTAAAGCTCTGTCAAAATCATTGTGACACTCTGATTCCGCCAATATGTGGCAGATCATAAACCTGGAAAATCCAATGCAGCATGCTTGCGAACATAGAAGAAACTGAGAACATGTAGCAGAAATTGTTCTCTGCACAAACAATTATTTTTCCAGGCGCTAAGAACATATAAATATCCCAATATACAGGGAAAAGGTAGGAGACATGTTCAAAACCAGTCAACTATCAAATATTTAATAAATAATATCCACAAAATAAGTTGACGGGACTGAAACGCACGAAAATGGTACAACACAGAATGTCTAAGCAACTAACTAGTTAGCTGTCCAGCATGGAGTTATAGCAGCGAGAAGAAGTAACTCACTTCCCTATGGTATTCAAGGCCGGACTCTCTTATTGTTACATGCAGGACACTTGTACTGCTTGATGTGCTCAGCCCGGGCAGGAGTGATCTTCACACATTTTCCATGATACCACTTCTCACATACGTCACAGCAGATCCAGAACTCATCTGATGCAGATACATAGCTTTCACCGCATGCAGCGCATTCCCCTTGATCCTCCTCTTCGTCATCCACTCCCTCATCATCTTCTTTTGCTGGCGGCTTTGAATACTTTGCCAGTTCAGATCCACGCTGCATGAGGAAACAATCATGAACGACACATATTAGTAAGGAAATAACTACCGACAACTCCATTCAGGATTATTATAAGACATTTCCTACATCTATTCAAGCAAAATATACGAATCTACAATACAGAGCTAGTGTTGATGCGTCACTAGAGTACAAAACAATGAATAATGCAATTATGATACTAAAAAGGTAGAAGAAGAAATAAAAATGATAATATACAAGGAAGAGAGAAGGTTGAAGAATTATTTACCGCTTTTGAGCCTGACTTTGACTTGTTGCTGTTGTGACTAGAGACAGATGGTTTTTCCTTGGTCTGTTTCTTAGCAGATCCAGTCACAACCTCAAATATTGTTGGCAGATCATTAATCAAAGTGAAAAGGCGTTTCCTACATGAATAATTACATTGTATCACAGACCAGGATATAAGTAGCCAGTATACTTGATTTAAATGAACTATTTTTCTAATCTTCTTGACATTCATCAACACATGTTTGGTATGCCAATGGCATCAAACCCACACGGAAAAATTTATTGCTAACAGCTTGTCTCATGTAAGACCAATGCACTTGGGCACACAAATCATATTGCTAATAACATGTCATGTAAACCCATGTAAACAATGCTAAGCATCAAACATACAAATGCGCGTGAAAATTTTATTCCTAACAGATTGTCATGTAGATCCATGAAAACAATGCTAAGTGTCAAACTCCCTATTTTGCATAAAGAGAGAGAAGCTTAGAATCTCAAATTGAAATTCTTGGTGAGAGATCATTCCTTGCTGATAAGCACGTTTGATGTGACTAACAAAGAAAGCAGTCAGTGAACCGCTAAAGAATTGTTCAACTGCAAAAAAACATTTTGATCCAGTATATGATAAGGAAAATAAGGAAAGACACTGGCATAAGAATAGTGCCTTGTTTTTTTTTACAAAGTATTTTTCCATTTGCTATTGCATAACATAAAACTAAATGCAATCTCGTCAACATCATGAAAGTTTGTCTTTACTTCAAATCTTCCCATGCATCATAAATAAGCAGAATCTGTTAAATATATTGCATAGATACACATAGCTGCAGAACAATCTCAAAGTCTTGATCTGAACACTATTTCTTTTGAAAATTTAAGCAAGAAAGTCCTCTATATTTTATGTTGAATTCATTTGACAAATTAAATCAAATCAATCTTGCTACATAAGAAACATAAGTTCAACAGTAAAACAAAATGACATGCATTCAAATACGTTTTCATTCAACACAGAAAATGAATACTGAAAAGTGAAAGAATAAGTATATGTTTGTATATGTGGTGAGTAAGTGTTGAACGCACGTTTAGGCTCAAGCTACAACTTGTAGCTTCGGAAAGAAAAAAAAAACACAGCAAAAAGGCTTTGGGACACAAGAAATCTAACGGAGACGCGGTTCCAAACATACGATAACATAATAAAGGATTTGAGAAAAAGAATTATCATACCTGTCGGCTTTATCAAAGCCAAATCTTGCGCCGAAGTAGAAAGCCACAGAGAGAAGCCATGTATCACTGTGAACAGCAACTAAAGATAGCCAGTCCTTTTCTTGCATCCCATCCCTAGCAAAGTTGATGCCCAATGCAGGTTCTGGAAGTTCAGGAGGAACTTCTTCAGCAGGTAAAGTGACTTCCCATAATTCGCCAGGATATCCATACAGAGAAAGATTCTCCTTTTCTGATGTACAGCATGTTAAACAAAACACATCAACAAATTTCATAATGTAGCCTACATCGATTCATTTTTCTGCACTACAGATAATTAACATAATTAAATAAATCAAACATACGAGAAAAAGAGAAAAGTAAGCAAATATTTGATATATCACTGGCCAACAGAAAAGGTTTTCTGGATTAGTTTCATAGCACTGCAGAGTAAATCAAGGGTGTATTCAATTATTTTTTTCCTGGATTTGGGCTACGGTTGTTACTAGATTCGGTGTATCGGTTTGAGATAGGTAAGACCTCAGAATCCTACCAAATCTAAATGGATATTTCTACTGGATTTGGGATCATTGCAATGGTTCAAAAACACATAATCATACAATTATACGTGTTAAATCACAATTTAGACAGCATTGAAATAATATCGTACAATCATAAGAATGTTATGGCATTCAATGAAATACGTTACTCACAAGCATACTCATTCCTTTCTAACCAATGTGAATCCAAAATCAATTACACATAGGATTTTGGAGATTCATTAACATTAATTCAGTCAAAAACCATTTTGAAACATATACAATCTGAGCTGTTCTTAGGCTTTCCCATAGGGCAAATTTTCATTAGATTCAACTTCTTACAAACGAAAAATAAACCCAAAACAGACATATGCAGCATTAGTGCAGACAATGCTCAGATAAGTTCATCAGAACAATTCAAAACAACCAGAATATAGAATATAGCAAAAATTGTAGGTCAGAAGAAGCATAGCATTTTTCAATTCAAACTGATTTCGGAGTTTGTGAGAAAACTACTTGCATAGATCACAAAGGAGGCAAAAAAGGTTGGTCCTAATGACAACATTGTCAAAACCAAATCGGACTGGCTGGTTCAACTGCGAACCAGATCAAACCAGCCAGTTCATTTTTTAAAATAAAAATATTTTAAATTTAATAGTCATGTGATTTTCAACTGTGGTTAAACCAATTGAACTCACTGGTTCTATCTCCGGTCCGGATCTAACAATATTGACAGTGAAACATCATAACACAGTTACACACACAGCAAAAGGGCTGTTTTCAAAATATCTCAATTTCCCAATTCACATCACAATGTTCATAAGTTTATTAGCAAAAAAAATTCATAAGTTCACATAATCACAATCAGCAAAATTATAAAAAAAAACAGTAAAATCGAACTCACTCCACTAAATTTCATTTTTCTCAAAAAAATAAAAAATTCATCGTTCAAACACAAATCCACAAACAACACACTAAATAAGTATACAAATTAGCATCAAAATTAAAAACAAAATAAAAAACACATAAATTGAGACCGACACACACAAAAACACAAAATGAAACAATCTTAAAACACGAGTAAAGATCAAAGGATAAAAACCCTAACCAGGGTCACACTGCTGGTAAAAATCTTCAACATCTGCAATAATAACAAAAAAAAAACACAATTAAAATAACAAAACTCAAAATTAAAAAAAAATAAAAAGAAAAAGAGAGAAAGAGAACTAAGCTTTAGAGAGAGAAAGAGAGAAACCAGTGGTGAGAGCTTTAATCAAACCAGCTCTACGGCCCTTGAAGTCACGGAAAACAGCTTCAACGGTACGTGGGTCAAACGGAGTTCCATCACCAGCAAGTTCCATGACCCTTTTTCTCTTTCTTCAAAAAATGGGTATTCAAAAGAGTAAAGAGAAAGAAGAATGAAGAGAGAGAGAGAGAGAGAGAGATTTGGATTTGCTGCAGAAGCAGCAGCTGAAGAAGAAGAAGAAGATGAAGATGAAAATGAGAGGGAAAGAAGACTGTAAAGCAAATTTATATAATAGGGTGTGTGGATAAATAGATGGATCTCATTAATTTTACTAACTCTACTTAAAATAATATATTATTTTCTTTTCACTTTACTTTATAAATATTATTATCAAATTATTATTATTTTCTCTCTTTTATTATTTTAAAGTTAATAATAATAGATTGAAAAAACAATGGGCACTAATACTTGTATTTATTCCCTAGAGTCAAAAAAGAAGGAAAAAAAATATTGTTTTATCCAGAGTTCGATTAGATTATAAGAATTCATTAACACTTGAGTGATGTCACTTGAATGATGTCGGTGCAAGTGGTTGATGTGATGTGTAAGTGTTTTGAATCTCAACGTAATGTGTTTCATTATTTTATTTTATTTTACGAGTAGGTAATGTGTTTTATTCTTATTCATACTGGAAATCAATTGTTATTTCAACAAATCTTTAATCATGATTTTTTATGATAGTTCAATTTTACATAACTTTTTGAGACGATTTTTTATATTGTTTTAAAAGGAATTTATATTTACATATTTTCGAGGGTTTCTTGATATTACTTTTAAAATAAGTTAATGAGTGTTGTGTAAAATAACAAAAATTGGGCACTTATCAGATGCTTATGAAGAATATTCAATTGTGTCTATATTAACTGCTTTGCTAAGACTATGTTGTTTCCTAAACTCGGGGAGGATATGGGCTCACAGTTTATGACCATCAGATAAGTGATGACGTCTTTGAAGGAGGAGGCCCAAGTGTTTGTTATGTTCGCTTCTCTGAAGGTAGAGGGTGAGCCTAAAGTTACCAATCAATCAGTGGTGTGTGAGTTTCCAGATGTGTTTCGAGACGACATTAGTGATTTGCCACCGGAGAGAAAGGTCGAGTTTGCTATTGACTTGGTACTTGGGACTAGGCATATGTCGATAGAACCATACTAATTTTTGTTCAAGAGTGCAGGATCAAAGAATATATCCATCAAAGTATTGAACATGTATTATAGTATCAGAAACACAAGAAAAGCATAAAAGACTATGGTAAAAGATCTAAAGAAAGGTCAACCAAAAGTCAACATCTTGGATCAGAAGAAAAGGACGCCTCTCAGAAGCTGAAGATTAACCTCATCAGACTCTATAAAGATCATCAAACTCAGAAGACCCCATCAGACTTGGAAGACCCCCAGACTCAAATGATCTTGAGGGACCCAGACTCCACGTCAGATTTGTCGTCTTCTATAGCTGTCTCCATCGAGGATCTAAGTACAGTTTTGTCTTCTTCTGACCACATGTAGAAACGGACAAAGAACTTCAACGACAAAGAGAATGAATGGATACTTCCAATTTCATAAAGGAGTTTCGAATGACTATCCAACAGAATTATCCATATCAGACACTGGCCCAAATTCCTTAATCTGAAGCTTCTAAATGACTCTTAATATCCTGGCACTCTTCTCCAACTTCTGTCAAATCCCTGCCAATAAAAGGAGTTGAAGACCTTAATAAGATTAACAAAACTCTGCTATTTTATCGTTTCATTACTCTGTCAAAATGAAATAGCACAAAAACACTTAGGAATTTCTTATCAACTTTTGTATCTTAGAAATCCTAAAGTCTTAAAGAGTTTATTCAACAATGTTCAATTTACACTACCATTGTATATTAAGTGTAAGAACAATTTTGTTTACTTGTAAACAAATAGAAGTCTCTACTTATGAAGCTTGGGCATCATAAGTCTCTTTCAGTTGTGATTGAGCAATATAAGTCTCTTGGAGTTAACCTTGAGAATTGAAAGTCTCTTGCCTGCGTGCTTGAGCATTAGAAGTCTCTTGGAGTTGTCTTTGAGCATTGGAAGTCTCTTGCAGTTGTGCTTGAGCAGTGGAAGTCTCTTGGTAGTGACCTTGAACATTAGAAGTCTCTTGCAAGTGTGCTTGAGCATTTAGAAGTCTCTTAGAAGTATCCTTGAGCAATTGTAATATGTTAGATCATAATGAAATCCATTGGAAGTGCAAGGGGACTGGACTACTTTTGTGTTGTGGGAGGAACCAATATAAACTACTTTTGTGTTGTGGGAGGAACCAGTATAAACTTGTTAAAAAGAAAGATGGTGGTATGAGGTTGTGTGTGGATTATCGTCAGTTGAATAAAGTTACTATCAAGAATAAATATCCTTTTACCTAGAATCGACGATCTGATGGATCAGTTGATTAGTGCTTGTGTGTTTAGAAAATAGATTTGAGATCAAGATATCATCAGATTCAAGTGAAGTCAGAAGATGTGTCGAAGACTGCTTCGAGACCCCGATATGGACATTATGAATATCGAGTGATGTCGTTTGGTGTGTCCAATGAAGTAGGAGTGTTTATGGAATATATGAACATGATTTTTCATCTATATTTAGACAGTTTATCGTAGTGTTCATTGATGATATTTTGGTATACTCTAAGTCAGATGAGGAACATGTGGAACATTTGCAGATAGTATTGTAGACTTTAAAAGAAAAGAAGTTGTATTCTAAAATGTTCAAGTGTGAATTTTGGTTGAAAAAGTGAGTTTATTGGGCCATGTAATTTCTAGTAGTGGAATAATGGTTCATCCTTTTAAAGTAGACGCAATGATGTAATGGGAGGCTCCTAAGTCACTTACAGAAATAAGAAGTTTCTTAGGTTTGGCAGGGTGTTATAGAAGGTTCATAAAAGAATTTTCAAAGTTGGTGTTGTCTTGGACACAATTAACTCAGAAGGGATATGCGTATGTGTGGGATATGCAATGCGAAGAGAGTTTTCAAGAGCTCAAGAAGAAGCTAACATCGATACCAATTCATATTTTGCCAAACCCAGGTGAGTCGTTTGCAGTTTATTGTGATGCATCTAATAGAGGGTTGGGTGGTGTGCTTACGCAGAACGGGCATGTTGTAGCTTATGCTTCGAGACAACTGAAGATTCATGAGAAGAGTTATCTGACGCATGATTTAGAGTTAGCAGCTGTAGTATTTGTACTTAAGGTGTGGAGGCATTACTTGTATATATGGGTCGAGGTTTGAGGTGTTCAGTGACCATAATAGTCTGAAGTATTTGTTTGATCAAAAGGAGTTGAATATGAGGCAGAAGATATGGTTGGAGTTTTTAAACGATTATGATTTTGAGTTGAGTTATCATCCGGGAAAGGTCAATGTAGTAGCAGATGCCTTGAGTATGAAATAGGATGTCCTTGCACATGTCGGCACCTATGGTCAAAGAGTTGGAATTAATCAAACAATTCAGAGACATTAGTTTCGTTTGTGAGGTGACGCCTGGTATTGTGAAATTGGGTATGCTGAAGTTGACGAGTCAAATGTTAGAAGAGATTAAAGAAGGACAAAAAACATATTTGGAATTAGTTGATCGCTTAACATTGATTAACCAAGAAAAAGAAGTAGATTTCAGAATAAATAAGAATGGAATTATAAGATTTTAGGATAGAGTTTATGTGCCAGATATGTTGGAACTGAAACGTAGAATTTTAGAGGAAGGTCACATGAGTAGTTTGTGTATACATTCGAGGCCACTAAGTTGTATCAAGAAAGATATATATGTGTTTGTTTATGCTTGTTTAGTCTGCCAAAAGTCAAAAGTAGAACAACAGAAGTCGTCTGGATTGATTCAACCTTTGACTATTTTGGAGTGGAAGTGGACAATATTGCTATGGACTTTGTTGTGGGTTTCCCAAAGACTGCGAAAGGGAGTGATTCAATTTGAGGGATTGTGGATAAGTTGACTAAATCGGCTCATTTTATACCCATAAGAATAAATTATCCATTGCAGAAGTTAGGTGAAATTTACATTTGGCAGATAGTTAAGTTGTATGGTGTTCCTTTGAGTATTGTTTCGGATAGAGATCCGAGATTCACATCAAGGTTTTGGGAAAGTTTGCAAGGGGATTTGGGAACCAAACTGAGGTTGAGTTCTGCATATCACCCTGAAACTGATGGTTAGACTGTTCAGTCATTAGAAGATTTGTTGAGAGCATGCGTACTGGAGCAAGGAGGGAGTTGGGATACTTACTTTCCATTGATTGAATTTACTTATAACAACATTTTTCACTCTAGTATTGGGATGGCACCTTTCAAAGCATTGTATTGTATGAGATGGTAAACGCCTTTGTGTTGGTATGAATCCAGTGAGAGTGCGGTACTTCAACCAGAGATTGTTCAACGGATTACTGAGAAGGTTAAGATGAGTCAGGAATGGATGAAAGCATTGCAGAGCATGCAGAAGAGTTATCATGATAAGCGGAGGAAGTCATTGGAATTTCAAGAAGGGGATCATATGTTTCTGAGAGCTACTTTGTTGATGGGTGTTAGTCGTGATTTGAAGTCTAATAAATTTACACCACGTTTCATTGGTCCATATCAAATTATCAAGAGAGTAAGAGAAGTAGCCTACCAAGTTGATTTACCGTCGTCACTCTCAAACCTTCATAGTATATTTCATGTGATTGAACTTCGAAAGTATGTTCCTGATCCATCTCACATAATTCAAAAGGATGAAGTGCAAGTGAGAGACAACTTGACTGTTGAAGCTTTATCTTTAAGGATTGAAGACCGAGAAGTGAAGAATTTGAGAGGCAAAGAGATTGCATTAGTGAAAGTGACATGGAGAGGACCTGCTGGAGGAAGCGTAACATGGGAGCTGGAGATTCGAATAAGGGAATCTTATCCGAGGTTATTTTCTTCAGGTAATTTTCGAGGACGAAAATTCTTTAAGTGAGGGAGAGTTGTAACACCCTAAATTTCTATTTAATTAGTTTTATGAGGTTAAATAGGTGGAGTCTTGATTATTGTTGTGATGTTAATGCATTTTGCTTGAGTATTATATTATTTATGAGAAAATAGAGTTGATGATTATTGACTTGATATGAGGGTTAATATCATGGGGAGAAGAATTAAATAAAATAATAAAGAGGTGGGAGGTGTGAGATAGAAGTAGTAAATAAGTGGGGGATGAGTAAGTAAAATTTTGGTAAGTGGAGGAGAGAAAAATAATAATAGGTGAATGGCTCAAATCCCCTGGTATAAATAGAAATTTAGAAATCAAAATAAACACTTTTGTTGAACGTTAAAACCGGAGAAAATAAGAGAGGAGAAGAAGAAAACCCTAACTAAAGATAAGAGAGTCAAAACTGTGTTTCCGGAGAATTCAAGGTAAGGGGGGTAATCCTTTCATCGTAGGGTGTCTTTGTTGTAATAGTGGGGCTGTTTAATTTTATGAATGTAAGTGTTGTTATGATGAAAATTATGGTGAAAGAATGATGATGAACATATATGAAGAGGGTTAATGTTGTTTGTTGAAAGATTAGGATTGAAGAAACCAAAACTAGGGTAAAAGAATTGGAAATTTAACCATGAAAAGAGTTTGTAATTGGGTATATTAAGAGGAAATTAGTGTTTGAATAATAGGGTGACATTAGGGTGATGATTAGGGACGAGTTTGATGAGTTTAGGGTTGAAAACGGAGTCGAAAAATGTTCTCCTAGGCAAAATTGCATTAGAACTTCAATTTGTTGTCACAGACAAAAGCGCACGGTCGTGCCACCCAGGCGCACAACCCATGCGTTACTTGTTGTCCCTATGCTTTAGTTTTGCGTTTTAGGGAATGCATGACCGTGCCCCTAAAGAGCATGCACGTGCACACTTCTCAAGCTTAGAAAACCCAACTTTTTCTCCCCATTTGAGTTCTTAAAGTGAGAGTTAGGGTCCTGAACCTATGTACCTAATTGAGGGGATACATATTGGTGTCTTTAGAAGTAACATTCTTAAAAATATAACGAGTCTAAAATGTGAGTTAAGGGAGCCTAAGGTGAAGTCAAGAGGGGTATAGAGGGATGGTTCAAGAATAAATGACAATGCCAAAAGTTATTCCTTAGGGTAATGAAGAGTCTAACATTATAAATAGATTAGAAGGATGTAAACTACGTAAATCAAGAATATAGTGATAATGACTTACAATAAAATGATGATATCAAAGAAGATTAAATAAGTGAAGATAATGACTTAAAACACAATGAACTAGACGAAGAAATAAAAGGCACTATAAAACACAATGAAACGAAGAATAAGGTATGCCATTAAAGTACAACGTGTAGTAAATGAGAGAAAACTAACGTTGAGTGTGAGTTCTAAACGTGACGATGAATAGCGAAGAGATGAAATATATATATATATAAACCTATATGATGTTGATTAATGGTGAGATAATGATTATTGTATGACAGATGATGAATGATGTTACAAAATGACAAATAATGACGATGATGTATCTTGTTTATAATGACGAGTAAATGATGAAATGAATTATGTTGTAAGTGTAATGTATTGATGATGTGATAATATATGGTATTTAGTGAGTCTTTCTTCATGCATCATATCATATCTAGGAAAATGACAAATGACGATTGTATGTTCAGTAACACAACACTGACACATAATAAAATAACGAGTAGAAACCGGTACCGACATCCGACATACATATAGATGATAGGAGTACATTTGCATATAAGTGGTGATATTTTATTCTTTGTGTATGTGATTATGTAAAGTGTGTGTAGATGATTGACGTATGACTTGATGAGAAATTATGAAGATGCTTGTAAATGCTGACTATTGACGTTAGTTCTATTTATGTATTATTCATATGTTCCAACTATATGTTATGAAGTATATTCTCACCCCTTTCTTGTTGTTTTGTATTTGTGGCGTTTGTACTCGTGGGGTACAAACACTCAGGACGAGGATCTCTAGTTGCGGGACACTTAGAAAGTGGCGACGGAAGTTTCCTTCCGTCATTATTTTATTTAATGAAATCATATAACATGTGCTTTGATCTATAATGAAGGTGAGAAAAACACAAGAGAGGGGG
>Ga0315914_1009268_pt1 | contig 12743 bp, 8 predicted proteins | sample MpolenodulesMG_FD_203920 | JGI IMG/M metagenome (GOLD analysis project Ga0315914, IMG submission 203920) | Medicago polymorpha root nodule microbial communities from Los Angeles, California, United States - elongated nodules | ecosystem: Host-associated > Plants > Roots > Nodule | place: USA...
ATATATATATATAAAGAGTTGTTAACTTACTTCTATTTAAAAATATGAAGAATAAGTTAGCAAACTTACTCCCAATCCCAAATACCTTTGACAAAAAAAACTACTTTCTATCATTTTGAGCTGGTATTTACTAAAGGTTAATTTTTGAATTTTGTTTTTAACACTCATAAATCTTTTCTTAATTTCTGTAAACATTTGTCAATTCTGTTGTAATTTATTATTTTTTATACTAAATATCCATTCTTTTTTCCCTCTTTTCCCCGCCATCGTTCATCTCAACTTGATTTCTTGGCTACAAAGTAGTATTCAATATATCCACCTGAATCACTACCAATTTTCATGCATTTGAACATCGATCTTTCCAAGCTATGACCCCAAATTGCTCATATTCATAGTATGATAGTAATAGGAAATGTAAATACTAAGTGGAGAAAGACATGTGGAGTGGTCTTACATTGAGCTGTTCTTTCATTTGGCATTACATGTGGCACTCTTTTCGACGAACGTATGAACCAATCACAACAGAACAAAGGCTATTAACTCATCCAGAGTTAGAAGTTTATTCAGTTTCCACAAAATTTGCAACTCATATAACTGATGTAAAGGAATATTACAGCCATTGTGGTGAAATCATGAAATAATTGTTTAATTGGAAACAAAATTTAACTGTTTTCTGCTGATCTCACACAAAACTACTGTAAAAGAAGAAGAAAAAAAATAAAAACAGCTTCTTGATACAAGTTACAGTTCAGTTTGTACCCAAATCCGCATTGTTTCATAATGCATATAGCATCTGACATAACTTAATTCACCTATTCGCAGCAAAACTTGTCTTAATTCAACCAACATATATCAAGTCTCGTCGTTCTTCTTACTTTTCTTCTTTCTAGAAGCAAAGCTGCTGGGTCCAACTTCTATTGACAGTCTTTTTGTTCTGCTGGGTATAAGGAAAAAGAAACTCAACACATAAATTTGGCAATATGGAAAACTAGGTATTACTTTTGATTAGTCCTAATGTTTGGAAACTAGTAATTTCATGCTGAGGTAAAATACCTTGAGGATATCTCTTCTGACTCCTTGCAATCCACATCAACATCACCATCTACAAAAAAAAATGTCATCTGCTCTATTAATTTTCTCGTACAAGTAAAAATAGAAACCATGTAATATATCACTAATCTCACTCACAATTGTGATAAGGAATAAAGAAATAATATGAACATGTGAATAGTAAAACTTTACCAAAGTTAACATGGTTCGTTGTGCTAAGTCTAATCCTCAAATCAGAGGAGAAGATAAGAAATAACTATAGCAGTTATATTTTGTCAGCTATGGTGTGCCTATGTTTAGGAATAAAATAGGGAAAGACAAGGAGATCCCAAGACTCTCGAATTTCTTGGAGGAAACTGCTCTATCTATCTTTGATTTTCATCTAACTTATCTCTAGTAACTATATATAAACCGGATTTCCCATTTTGTGTAATTTTAAATAATAGGAGTTTAGGACAGAGGCAGAGATTGGGTTGGGGAGAGATAGGCTCTCAAATTCCTAGTGGTTACTACTACTAGCAGTTACAATTATCCATCTCTCTATTGTATTTCCTTTTCTCCCTTTGTAACCAATCTCTGTTGGAAGATAATTCCTAGAATTTGAACAGTAAAATTTAGAAGTATTATTAGGTAAATCAAAGTAGTTTCATGCCGGTTCTACCAAACTATTAGTACTTTCTATTAGAACAGCAAAATCAATCACTGAAATTTTCACTAGTGTCCTTCTACCTTTGTTATAACAATTATAATCTGTTAACAAAAAACAAGCTAAGCGATAGCATTTAGCTGTTTATGTTTCTGATCAATATTTAGATGTTAAGTATTGATTCCTGTTTTCTTCTCGTGTCTTCTTTATAAACTTGGGTAAGTATTTATTTATCAGTATAAGTAGCATCTTATAACTGGCTCTAAGCTATTGAATTGACTTTACAAGTTATCTTAACACTAAATCTCACTTGAGTTGAAAGAAAATGTGTTATGAGAGTAAACATACCAATTACATCCCCTTCTTCAGCTTCCTGTTCTGACTCTGAACCTGACCCTGAATCTGAACACCATCGATCTCCTCCATCATCGTTGTCCCAGCGTTCTCCAGCAGGAGGCATCCAGAAGTCTTCCTCTTCTGTCTCACTTTCCTCATTAGAAGACTTCCTAACTTCAGAAATAAGTTCTTCAACTCTCTTATCTTTCTTCTTCTTTGTCTTCTTTTTCTTCTTGTTCTTCTGCTTGTTCTTCTTCTTCATTTCAGCTTTAGTTCCACAATCTACAGTTTGCTGCTCTTGTAAGCTCTCGCCATTTTCCATTCCTTCTTCCTGTTGCTCTGTTTATGAAACCTTTAATGCATAAGCTAATGAAGCTCCACAAAATACACATTCATTCATTATATAATCAACAAATGAATTTTCATTCTCTGCAATCATGTAGTTGTGGATCTCTAACGTCTAGATGAAGACCAGATACCCATATTTCAATATGTATTTTTAAAACAATTCGATGAAGTCAAAATAGTCTAACAACCAACCGTTGAGATCCCTTGACTGTGTGAGCGGGTGTTTAGCCCAACCGAGGAGAACCGGGTCCATCCACTAATACTAGTAGGGAAACTGAGGCTTGTCATTTCATTTAAGCACCGACATTATTTCAAACAAAAAATTGGGTGAATCATAATTTTGGTCCTCCAGATTGTAACGGATGGACAATTTAGTCTCTTCCAAATTCACAAAATGACAAATTGTACATACGATTGAAGGTTGTCAGCTATGAAGCACAAACACTCCTCGGATTAGCCGTGTGCCTGACACCGACACAACAAAGACGCGTATAATTGCACTGAATTATGTGATTTTGTCAAATTATTAGCGGTGTCGGCGTGTCAGTGTCCGTATCCGTGCTTCATAGGTTGTCAGTCAATTAAGTCTTTCTTATCTAACAAGATCATATATGTTTAGTTTTAAAGCACGCTTCTAGAAATCAATTAAAAACTTCCATGGTTATCTAAAGCTTCCTAATGAAACTAGATTGAAAAACGATGTCAATCTTCAAATATAGAGGGCCTATTTGGATTGACTTATTTGAGTTTATCTACTAACATTATTACTTGTGAAACTGTTTGCGAAAAATTATGAAAACAACTTATCACATGTTTGTAAGCTGTTTTCAGTTTATGCAAACAGCTTCTACAAAAACAGCTTAACTATACCTTATCATCTGTTATAGAAATATAGGCCTGTTTGGATAAGCTGCTTATTTTCATCTTATCGCACAAGCTCTTATTACAATAAGCACTTATCCCCCTAAGCTATTTTTATAGAAAAAGATAAAATAAACTTAAATTGTTTAAATATATGCAATAAGCTGCTTTTATAAGCTAAACTGGAAAACTTGTGAAAATAAGACGAAAAACTTTTCATAAGTTCTCCCGAACAGTCTCACAAAACTTATGCCAGTGGATAAGCTCAAATATCTCTAATCCCTACAATTTAAAGTACTAAGCATCATTCACCAAAAATTGAATCAATAAAAAGTAAAGAAAACTGACCTAATTTATTGAGAAATCTTTTCCCAGTCATATGCTTCCAGATATGTTCCTCGGACTTATTAACCTTATGACCTGTCAACTTACATATCAACTTCGAACTGCAAACACAAACAAACCAATAACCAACTTATTCGCAGTGCGGTTTGGATCGGTTTTGAGACGAAAACATAAAAGGGTAAAAAGAATGAAGAAATTACCGGCAAAGAGGATCTTGATTAAACATATTAAGAGGAGATTTATTATTAGCCAAAGCGAAATCAATGAGACCCAAACGACATTTTTTACTGTTGGAGTAAAATGGTATGTCTTTAGAGAGTACTTCGTGACCTGTCTCTACGCATTTCAATCGACCGTTTCCGATTTCCTTGAATTTCGGTGAACCTAATAGGTTACTTCCTTCTTTTTGCTTAACACTCTCCTCCGTCGTCGCCACCGTCGCCGCCGCCGTCGCCACCGCCGCCGCCGCCGTCGCCACCGTCGCCGCCGCCATCGCCTCCGCCATAACCTTCTTTACCGAGAAATATCTAAGTTTATATCGACTATGTTGTTGTGATGAGGGATGATGGTAGTAGCCAAGACCTAACTCTCTAACCTGAAGTCGATTGCAATATGCATTCAGTTTACTCATTTAACGGTGTCGTTTCATAATAGGCGATTTTCGTAAAAATAGACAATACCCTTTTTGGTCGTTAAAAATATGAAGAGTGCTTCCTTCAACAAAAAAAATAAAATATAAAAAGTGTTAGCAACACTCTATTTTGAACACTCTATCTAGCACTCACTCTTTTGTTGGGTGAAGTCAATCTAGGACCTACACTTTAGAAATGGAACTCACATAGTGGTGGGACATACATTGATTTCATCCTATAAAATAGTGAGTGCTAGATAGAGTACTCAAAAGAGAATGTTGCTAGCATTCCTCTAAAAATATAACTGATGTGGACATTTTCAACCAAATAATTTTTTAGTTTTAATTGGTCCTTCTATTTTCACTCACTTTTTGAAATTGATCATCCATTTTAAAATTATTTAGTTTTGGTTTATTTTTCTGATTTTTTTTTTTAACTTAAAATTATGATATATGATATTGAAATTGTAGTGTTTAGTTTGTATCTCAGGTGATAGACAATCTATAATATATGCAAGTTATGGGGTTCGAACTCCGATCACAAAAAAAAAATTAAAGTGTTTAGCGAGTTTTCGGTTAACTCTTGAGTATTAATTAATTTATATCATCAGGTTGTATGATACATCATTCAAAATATATCATATCATCATTTTTAAATTTAAAAATATGAAATATTGACCAAATCTCAGCAATTTTGAAATGGAGGGAGCAAACTTATTTCTTTGTAATTTGTTTGTTAAGAAGTCTCTTTTGTGGTTGAGCATAGGAAATATTTTGCTTGTGTGCTTGAGTATTTGAAGTTTCTTGCTTGTGTACTTGAGCATTTGTATCAGATTGGATTATAGTGAAATCTCCTTCGAAGTGCAAGGCGGATTGACTACTTCTGGATTGTGGAAGAAACCAGGATAATTGTTTTGCGTCTTTCTCTTATATCTCTCTCTATCTTTACTTTATGCGTTGCATTAGACTCTGAACATTGCTCCAGATTCTGAACTATCAAACTTTGGACTTTGAACTAAGTTTAAAAAGAAGAAAAAGTTAACACAATTCAACCCCCTTCTTGTGTTTTTCTCACCTTCATAGTTATATTTTTATAGAAAGGAGAATATGAGAGGAAATAAATATGTTTTTTTTTACAAAGGAAATAAATATGTTTATTAATAAAATTAAAATTAAAAACAAATGAAAAATTATAAAATATTGGTATACATTTACACTATATACTATGATTAATTTGTAGAGAAACCTCATATATGAAAATAAGATTAAAAAAATTACAAATCAAATATTATTAAATTTTTACAAGGTTAAATATTAAATATGTTTTTCATCTTTATAAAATTATAATTTTTTCTTTTAATCCTTAAATATATTTTTCATCTTTATAAAATTATAATTTTTTCTTTTAATCCTTATAAATATTTTCTTCAAATATGGGACCTCCAAAAAAATATCCGACGTCAAATTTAGTCCTTAAATCATGTTTTGTGTTGAGTGAACAAACATAATTCACAATCAACAACTTACCAAATGGATGTTTTATGTTTACACATATAAAATATTTGTTTTCTTATAAAAATTAAATTAAACATATTTAAGGGACTAAAACAAATATTCAATTTAGAAATTATGCTGCTGAATGGTTAAAAAGATAAATAATAAAAAGAACAATAATAGCTTTCATTCAATAATGGTAAAATTATTTAATTGAATAAAGTTAAGTGTGCTTAATAATATAATATAAAAATAAAAGTAAGATAATATAAATAATAACTTTTGTTGGCTTATTTCATTTTATTACCACCATCTTAAAATACAAAATCATAACCATAAAACTCGTAAAAATATAGAATGAAAAAAAAAATTAAATTATTGGGTTTCAACAAAATAACCAAATAACAACACATAAAATTTTCAAGTACAATCTTATGGATACATCACTCAAGCACATGCACATATGTTGTGTTTATTACACCATGATATATCGGGAAACGGACACATATCATCTGGACAATCATAATTTTGAGTACAATAAGTAACCGCTGTAAGAAAAAAAATAAGAGATAATAAAAGGATATAAGTAAAATGGGATAAATCATTATGTAGAAAGTAACTAACAAAGTTTGTGAAGGAGAAAAAATGACTTACCATCAACATTCATCGCAATAAGATATATAACAAGAATGATAATCAAACCATAAATAAACTTGACTATTTCAACCATATTTTTTCCGTATACATACAAGAAATATAATATGACTTTATCATTTTATAATTTATAAAGTTCATCCGCTGCTTAAGTACATTAAATAGTTTTTAGCACTTATAGACGTGTAAACAACTTCCTAAAATAATAATGATTATAAAATGTTTCTTAAATATAGAGTTTGTCTTCTCAGCACACTTAGTAAAGAGGCAAAATAAAAACTCCAATCATAAGAATTTATTCTTATTTTACCGAGTTTTTATTATTTTATAACCTTTCATGACTAAAACGGAAAAATTAGGATTGTTTTAAGGTTTTTCTCTGATAGGGTTTTGAACTCTACGCCTAGTGTAAACTCTTTGTATTTTTACATATCTTTGTTATGTAAAACTTGAATTAAATCAGGTACCACATAATAATTTTATAAATAGAACCCTTTTATTGATGCAAAATACACTTCTTTTCACAATTCACTTCAAAAACCTTAGCCTCTACGTAGGTCCTAAATCGCTTTTTCTCTCTAGCACTTTGAATGGAAGAATTTTGTTTGTGTAGACTGTGTAGAGGTGTTGTCATTCGAGAGGCGCTCAAAATCCATTCTTGATGCATTGTCGTTTGATAGGTGCTCGTACACGGTTAATTGTGAAGGTGAGAAAAACACAAGAATGAGGCTGAATTGTGTTGGTTTTTTCTAAAAATCTTTTTCTACGTTGATAACAAAACAAAGCAAGCAAAGAGAAACACACACATACAGAATAGCAACACAAAAAATTGTTCTGGTTCACCTCACAGTCTGAGGTTAGTCAAATCCCTTTCACTTTCAAGGGATTTTCGACTATAATCATACAAGATTACAATTATTTAGACACACAAGTTTAGTATTTCCTTGTCCCACATTTAAGGACTTGTACAATCAAAGTTTACAAATGATGCTGACAGTGTTTACACTTTGATGCTCAGAGAGAGGTAATCTAACTTAAAGCTCAATAGACTTTTGACACTTAAGAAATATTATGATTAAAAGTTTAGTAAGAATTTTTCTACGTGTTTGTGTGCTATGAAATCTGACAGTTTTGGCACACTTAAATTTCGTGAAGTCTCTTATATTCTTCAAACGTTCAAGGTCCATAAATAGGAGAAGAGAATAGAGACGTTTGTAGAAGTGCTAACACATTAAATCTTCCTTGAGAAGCTTTGTCAACACATTAAATCCGTACCAACTTAGCAAAGCTTACGGAGATAAAAATTATATAATTTTATAATATAGATATAATAAACTTATAAAATAAACAACTTAGATATAAATTGATACTATACAAGTAGAAAATGATAGATTGACACGGCTTGTAAATATAAAGGCAGAAGAAACATTTGACATGTTTCGAATTTGAATTTACACAAGAAACGTGAAATTCCCATTGTCCTATCATCCCACCACAAAGTCTAAAAATAAGAAAGAAAACTAAAGAGCCTCTCCTTTTACTTTGCTTTGCTTTGTCTCCCTAAGTGCTGCAACTTTCCAAATTTTCAAAAAGCTTATTATTCGAATCTTCAATTATTGATCATTAGCGTATACACCATTCAAGATTCTCTATCTTACACGTAAATAAATAACTTCACGCACTAACCCAAAACATTCAAACGACGCCGTATAATGAATGCTTTAGTCTTTATCTTCATCACTTTCACAATTTTTTTCGGGTATCTTCAACATTGTGAAAACTCTCGCTATCACTTCACTAGTCGTTTTCAGTGCATGGAACATTTTCCGAATCTCGTCCGTTACACGAAACACAAACTCTTTTGTTTTCTTTGCTTTTGTTGGTTAATTTGTTGATTGATTCTGTTACATGTCTGCTTCCTTTGTAAATTGTCGAATCATATCAATGATTGTTTCTACATTTTATATTTTTTCTTTTCCTTTCTCTAAATTGAACTATACTTTGTTTTGTGTAGTCTTTTCATGAAAAGAATCTTGTTGCTGACACTTCATATTGAAGGTTTGTCTGATGTTTGACATGTGTCGTTGTCCGCCACCGATGAGTGTGGTTATATTTAATGATGTCTATTTATCTTAGAGTATGCCTAGTTAAGGAAACAAATATAGCAATAATGTCTTGAAACATATGTTAATATTGTGTCTTGTATCTGTGTCTGTATTAGTTCAAGTTGCTTGTAGTTGAAGCCATTAGAAGCTATAGCTTGACAATGTTGTGTTGCTTAAATTGGTGGATTTTGTATTGACTATTGAGGAGTCGTGTTGTGTGTTGAAAAATTACTTTTAAATGCGTGGAAAAGATTGAGAAGTTGTTTGGAAAGTGGAAACTAGAACCTCGAAGACGATACCTTAACTCGTTTTTATTTATAGCTTTTGGAACTGGTGTTTATTTGCAACTTTTCATGTTATTTGATTTTGTTTATTTAGTACTTGAACAAAGATAAGATTGGTTTGGTTTTATTTTTTATTTTTTTTTATAAGGAAGAGCGAGTTGATATGGGGGGACGAAGTTCTAAGGAAGAAAGCTGGAGGCAGAATTCAAATTCTTGGAGGGAATATATCGATCCGCAATCAAGTTATGGTCAGGGGAGTTATGCTTATGAATATGATCCACATCCCTCTTATTCTTCCTCGCAGCTGTATTATAACCCGCCTCCTCAAAGTTATTATGGTGCTGGTGAACTTTATGAGAGTCGCAGAGTGGCCCTTGATGATGGTACAAAGTTACAAAGGAAATACTCAAGAATTGCAGATAATTATAATTCCATAGATGAGGTAAGATATTCTAATTTGGTAGAGCCTTGTCGAGAAATATATATTTAATCCTTATGATAACTTTGCGGATATTAGTTGCCTTATGTAAATGACCACGTGTTCATCTTGCTTCAACATGCAGTTAAAGTATGTTAATTTGATTTCTCTGAAAAGAAAGATATATTTAGTTAACTATTTTGCAATTTTATAACAACAAATCTAGCATTATAGCTACGTCAGAGTGTATTTTTCATGTGATTATTAGATATAATTTGTGTTGTGCGTTGAATGTTGATATTGTCTTGTTATTTTGCGATTCCTTTCTCACTGTATTTTGGTGCTCGTCTTCATATTTGATACTTTGTTACTGTTTTAACTAGAAACATTTATATCATTGACTATATTGCAGGTTACTGATGCTCTTGGACGTGCAGGCCTTGAATCTTCCAATCTTATTGTTGGTGTTGATTTCACAAAGAGCAATGAGTGGACAGGTTAGTATTTACCACATTAATTTTCTCGCTAAAGTTAGAATTTACGCAGTATGTTATAGTGAAAATGTTTAACTTGGTTTTGATTTTAGGGAAGAATTCATTTAACAGACAAAGCTTGCACCATACTGGGAGTGATCCAAATCCCTATGAAGAAGCAATATCAATTATTGGGAAAACCATGGCAGAATTCGATGACGATAACTTGATACCTTGTTTTGGATTTGGAGATGGTATGTATCTCATAAACTTCAAATAATTTAACATTATAGAATTTATTTTTCCCGAAGTTTAGAGCTGTTGTAAGAATTATGTGATATTGTGGCAGCATCAACACATGATCAAGATGTATTCAGTTTCTATCCTGATGGAAGTTTTTGCAATGGATTTGAAGACGTGCTGAGTCGGTATAGAGAAATTGTTCCTCATCTTCGACTTGCAGGTTACCTTTCACAAAAACTTTCTTGTTCCTAGGTATATTCTACTTATTCATGTCATTGTTAAAAGAACATTGGTGCTTACTATTTTCAGGTCCTACCTCATTTGGGCCAATAGTTGAAATGGCCATGACAATTGTTGAGCAGAGTGGGGGTCAGTACCATGTTTTGGTGATAATAGCAGATGGCCAGGTATTCTTTCAACTCGATTTCCTTTGGAACATTTATTTTATTTTTAATCTGTCTACGATTCGTATCATGTTAAAGTATTGTCTTTAGTCATAGGTAACTTGGCTAAGAACTCATATTTCTTCCGAATTTGAATTACTTCATATTTCGACTTTATGCATGAATGCTCATTAAACCAATAAAGGTTTGAAAAACTAGCACTGCTGCTGCAAAAGAGTAAAAGATACCAATTTCCCCTCAAATAAATTGTCTATGCGAAACATTTTTTATTTGCATATGTATTCGTCAACGGTTAAACAGTTTCTGGTAGGTTTAACCATATATAATGGTTAAAGGCATTGGTTAATTTATGTGTTCGGTTCAATCAATGTTTTCATGGTGGATCCTTTTTTAATCAGCAGTAGTTTATAAACATATCTTTTGTGGTTCGGTCATGCTGCAATTTCATAGCTTATCACAGTTGCCTTGAAAAACCGTGTCTTTCATATGGAGTTGCTATTATGTTTTACCATGAAGTTTAAACAGTATACTCACCCGATATCTACAATGGTCGATGCAGGTAACGAGAAGTGTTGACACTGAGTATGGAAAACCAAGTCCACAGGAACAGAAGACTATGGATGCCATTGTTCGGGCCAGGTGGGTGACTCTCATGTAGTTTTTGCTTGAGAAAGTTTGTTTCTTTTGAAATATCATATCTTATATGCCTTCTCTATCACAGTAAGCTTCCTCTTTCAATCATATTGGTTGGTGTTGGAGATGGACCATGGGACATGATGAAAGAATTTGACGATAATATTCCAGCTCGGGCCTTCGATAATTTCCAGGTTTGTGATGAGAGACACACAGAACTTCCTTTAAATCTTGTTCAAATGACATTACTTGTCGAAATTGATCCACTGAATCATTGCGAATTTCCCTTTGTTCCCTTTAGTTTGTGAATTTCACGGAGATTATGTCAAAGAATATCCCTTCTTCACGAAAAGAAGCAGCATTTGCACTTGCAGCATTGATGGAAATTCCTTCTCAGTATAAGGCAGCAATAGAACTTAGTCTATTGGGGTATGTATTTTGGTTCCTTACCGATCGCATTAGTTTTATTTTTTAATTCGTATTTTCAAGGAAGTTGTTTCATCTCATGCCATTTATGCATATTGTTATACTTTTGTAGCAAAAAGGATGTCAATGCTTCTCAAAGAGTTCCCTTACCACCCCCATCTATGGGAACTTCAAAGCCTTCTCATGCAGCTAGGTTTGAGCCAATTATCCCTCCCCAGTATTGTAACAGTCTTCCAATGAGAACAGCTCCTTCTGCCCCAAGTTCGACTTATGACAATCAAGTACAAATTCTTTAATATAATTAGCTCTTGTTGTTTTCATAATTTTGTGTTTTTTTTTATCACTATCTTTGAAGAACATGGTTTTGAATACATGAAATTGCCTGAATATGAAGCACGGACACTCTTCGGATTAGGCGTGTCCGACACCGACACTTGTAATTACACTGAATTATGTGATTTTTTCAAATTATTAGTTGTGTTGGCGTGTCAGTGTCTCTGTCGTGTCCGGTGTCCGTGTCTGTATCCATGCTTCACTTATTTGTCATGTTTATGCAATTTAGCTGCTATTCATTATTATCTTCAAATGCTTTAGAAGGGAAATTATATTATCTATCCACATTGCTTATTATAAAGTTCCTTTTATTGATTGGTGATACGAAAAGCAAAGTTTGTGATCCAGCGTGATCACACAGGTACAGACGGTTGGGTCTCGTAACCATAACAATCCTTATTCGTAGTAGAAAAGAGGGTGTGCATAGTGTTTTGGGTTCTTGTAAGATTGAGCCTCTTATTGGGCTTCTGCTCGGTAGTAATATTATGCACATTTGAAAATTACTCTTCTCACTTACGAAATTGCTAATTCACTATATCAGCGGCAGTTAACTCGGCATTTTTCAGCGGTGCCGCTGGCACGTTTAAGATTGGTTCAATCATTTTTTAAGTCGGTTCAACCAATCTTAAAAGTGTCGGTGACAGTTAACTGCTTAAGAAAAATGCCGAACAACAACATTTATCCAAGTCATGTTGAGTTATTGTGTTTGTTGATCTAAATATTATATGTTAAGTATGGCAGTAGCTATGCCATCATTATGAAAACACATTGTGCTTGTGAAAGATGAAAAACTCTGATCTCATTAACTGAATTTAAAGAGGTACAATGAGGTTTTATATAGGTAGATACCTCTCTAACTACCAAACCTAACTAAAATCAGAAACAGTTACAGACAGATATGCCAATGTGAGCTAGTTAAGCCTAAGCTAATTAGTAACTTCATCCTCTATGATTGATACCTACCATTTTGAAATCCTCACAACAAAATAATTGATTTCGTGAACATTCTTGTATAAGAAATCTAATAATGTATAAATCATTTTGTGTAAAATATTTCAT
>Ga0315914_1009272_pt1 | contig 12734 bp, 6 predicted proteins | sample MpolenodulesMG_FD_203920 | JGI IMG/M metagenome (GOLD analysis project Ga0315914, IMG submission 203920) | Medicago polymorpha root nodule microbial communities from Los Angeles, California, United States - elongated nodules | ecosystem: Host-associated > Plants > Roots > Nodule | place: USA...
AATAATTTACACTTTCACCTAATTTACATTCTACGTTCCATGCTAGAAAAGTAAACTAAAAATGCATGAATTATTTACATTCAAGCCTAATATACAAATTAATAATTAAGAATGCCTAAAATTAAAATAAAAATGCAAATAAGTGAACTAAACAAATATAAGATGCTGTAAAATAAAACGTGGTTAAAAATAAAAATGCATGAAAGAATAAGAAAAATAAGATAAAAAGAAAAATGAACAAATGCAGAAAATGGGGGTGCAGCAGTATTATGGGAGCATTGAACAGCAAGCAGAAAAACGAAATGGGCTTTGACAGAAACGAATCGGGCCGCGGGTCAAATGATGGGTCGGTTTTGGAATGGGTTTGGGTCATGGGTAGCATATATATAGGCTGTAGGCAAAGAAATCATTCATTTTCTCTTTTCTTTCTCTCTCTATCTTTTCTCTAGAGAGAGAAGTTCTCTTCTCTCTCCTCTCTATCTTCATCTTCTCCGATTGGGAGGAGCAGCGGTCGGCGGCGCGGCGGCCGGCCGTCGTAGGTGGCGGCGCCGCCGCTGTTAATGCTCCTTTTTTACTTTTTCTTGCTCTTTCTCTTCTACTCCTATCATTCTACACTTTTCTAACCTCAAAATCCCCAAATACAAACCCTATACTTTTAGATCTAATACAAAGCAAACAAAAAAGCTTTACCTTCTCTTCCTCTGGAAATCGTGACTGACTCTGACTTTGTGTTGACGTCGAAACAGCGGCTTTGTGTACGGATTCGCGGCTTGAGTCGTGACTTGATCACGTTATGTTTTTGTGTTACTGCATGTCTGGTTTTTTGCAGGTTCGAAAGTAACAGGCTTTTGTGATGATTTTTGCTGTCGAAATTGTCTCTCTCCTGGTTGTGTTTGCAGGTATTGCTTTTATAGCACCAGACTTAGGTTAGGGTTTGTTAAGGAAGCAGACAAAATTGGTGGCTTTGGATTGAGATGAAAGGGAGCGTGTGACAAATTTTAGATTTGGATTGAGGAGGAAAACGCGTTTTGTTCCTTGATCGCACAGCTTGCACATTCTTTGATTGGGATGATTTGGGATATGGACAAATTTGGATTTTACAAAATAAATAATAATAATAATAAAGAAAGCAAGATTAAAAAATAATAATATCAAAAAGGATAAGGTTAAGAAATAGAGAAATAACTAACAAGAGAAAAAAAAATAAAGATTTTGTTTTAAAAGCAAAATTAAAGTTGATTGGAGTTAATTTAAAAATTAAATAAAAGATGGAAATTATCAATAGTAAAAAAAGGGAGAAGAGGGCCCGACTCGGAACAAAAATGAGGTATTTTAAAATACCTCTCTGCCGAATTTTCACTGAAACGTCAGAGATCGATCAGGTCAAATTGCGTATGAATGTAGGGTCAAACGACACGTGTCAGCGACATCTTAGGTCAAAAATTGGGGTATGACAAAGATGTACAACAGTTGTTCACACATCTTGAAATACTTCTTTATATACTACATTTGAAGTGTTGTTGATGCAATCCACATTGTCATCCGTTAATAATATAAAATTATATAGCAGTGCATTGACATAGTTTATTTTATAACGAAACATCTATTTTGCAAATATAACATAGTATAAAATTGAAATGACATAAGTCGTTTAACACAAAAAAGGTTTGATACTTTGCGAATGCGTTCAAAATCACCATATGTCCCATGTTCTTAAGTGGAGATGTCAAGTCAAATAAAACTAAAAATGATTGATGATGGTTGAAAATCCACTTATTTCTTACGGTTGAAAATCCACTTATTTCTTACATATAGATTAAGTCTTTTAATCTACGTGTTCAAGCAAACATGTAAAATATTTTTTGCTATATATGCTTCTTTAGATCTGCATAGAAACATACCACCAAGTCTTTGACAAAACTACTATCACTCTATTAGTGACAGTTACATGGTTCTATCAATGATAACCATACTTCCAGCAAAATAGATTATGGTGGTTAAAAAATGTAAACAGTAAACTTAATTGAACATGAACATGGCAGGCAAGAGATCAATTCAAATGCATGTAAGAGTCTTGGCTCACTTGCATCAATATAAGTCACTTTAGGGATAGCAAGTGGGTTTACATTGTTCGGCGCCCAATTTATATTTCTTATAAATCTATTAGGTATAAGTTAACTTTCCTGTTGGTATTGAGGCATTCGATATAAATAACTGACCAAGCTTGTCAAATGTAAACCCACTTGCTTTAGCTATCTATACATAAGTATATAGTTGAAACATAGAAGTATATTTTTAAGAAAAAATTATTAAAAGAGCAACAACGACAACATTAATGTTTAGCTTTTACAATTAAAACTTGTTTATTGTCTTGACATAGCGAATTTTAGTTATTTAAAATAATATTAATCAAAACTTTCAAATACTCACCCTTTTATTTTTCTAATCAACTAAGAGGGAAGAAGGCAACTTTGTTTCAAGTTTTGTTCTTTCCAAATCACTTCATCTATCCTTTCATTCACACAAAAAACTACAGATACACCATTAAAATAGACATAAATTAATTGTTGAAATGCATGCAATGGTTCGAATATATAGTTATTGTAAAAGCTACACCCTATAGTTTTCATTTCTAAATCACAAGCTCACTTTGATTTCGACAAACCCACCACAAAAACGGTGGACGTCAGCTGCTAACCCAGCTGACAGCCGCAGAAAACATCCAAATAGCTGCAACCGCCAACCCTCTGGATGCCAGCCAGCAGCTGAAACCAACAACTGAACAGCCAACAACACCATGACAGCACCTTGAAACCACCAAAAACCTGCACAACACCACCAGAAAAGCTCCCAAAATGACAGCAGAACCCGCGCCAGATAAAGGAATTGAACGTAAGGAATGTTGAATAACTAAATATACTTGGCAATCATATTTTCAATTTATAAACACAGAGCGAAGAGGAAAGCACAATCATTAAAGGTCAGCATCAATCGACATATTGGTGTGTTTGAAAAGAAAAAATACACATGATTTTAAAGTATCAATCAATTTATTAACAGTATAATACATGATGGTAAAATCTATTTAAATATCATCAATTCACTTACAAACAAACCAAAAATGTAATGGAATAACAAAGTTAGGGAAAAGTTACAGGAACAACGATTTAGGATATATAGTAGCATCTTCAATCCCTAATTGGACACGTACAAAGTTTTAAAATCACATAATTAAAAAGGGCTTTAAAACAATTCCTTACATGTAAATCCTTTAGGAACTCAATGAATTTGCAATCCACATAGACGATTGGTCTTCTACAATGAACAATCACCCCTCTGCCACCGTCTTCGATCCATCAGTCAACTATCACTCGTTATTGGCGCCTGTTTCATTATGTTGCTGCTGCCACATCAAAGTTTCCAACCCTAAGCTTCAAAAGATGCTTGCAAGCGAGTATCTGACTGTCATCACCTCACCATCTGATCCTCAAATAAAAATTAAGAATAAGAAAGATGATTAAATGATTGAAGCATAAAAAAGGAGAGAAATAAGAAACCAGTTTGGTTGGTCATATGCAGGGGTCGGGGTTCGAACCCCGGATACTCCACTTCTCCACAATTAAATTGTGTGAGCTCTAGCCACTAGGCTACTTGACCCAAAAAAAAAAACGTACCGAAGAGATAGAGAGAGAAAACTGATTATGGCGGTAGCAAACGACGTTATGTGTTTGTTGTGCTGATACGATGCCGCAGACGGTGGCGGGGTAGTCAACAACGGTGATGTTGGAACCGAGAGCATTGATGAAGGAAAGTGGGAGGAGAAAAGACAACTGTGAAAGTGGTAAAGACATGGGAGAGATTGAAATTTTCGTCATGGTTATGTTCATTGGCATAGAGAGTGAATGAGATAGAGAATAGCAAAAGGTTTAACATGAATCTAGGAGATGAAAACTTTGGAAAATGATAAGCAAAAGTTTCGGAAACAATAATAACATTTAATGCACTCATGAAAGGTGGAAAGCCATAACCAAGAGCATTTAACGTATCAGACATGGGGAAATTGAAAGTCAGAAGTCAGATTAGATCAAAGGATGAGATGAATGTCTAGTTAAATGATGTGATCCAACAGACCTGCTTGATTGTCGCCTAAAAATTTTAGGTTTAGGGTTTGCAAAATCATTAGCAATGTTAAGTAGGATAGATCCCCTACCCGTCCTGACGCACGAGCATTTATAGTGTGGATTAAAATATAGTAGAATATAACACAAAATATATGTACATGTTGATAAATAGTTCCAAGCTGGTATATAGTTTCCAAATAAAATTAAGCATAATATGAAAATACAATTAATGAAAATGTTATATAAAGTGAATTACAAAATAAGCTAAATGATTCTTATATTGTATGTAGAAGTTCATACATTCTGAAATATTTCCTTGTATACGACATTGGTTGTGTTATCAATGCAATCACCATTTTCATCAGTTATGAGTATTTTCAAACCTTTCCTTGATGTTACCCTGGAAACTGCGATATATGATTGGCCGTGAGAGAATACAGATTGTGGTAGGTAGATGCCGCACAGGTCATATACATTGAAAATTGAAATTCACATCAAGTAGTTGATCATCTAATTACTTGTCTTCCTTAAAACTCGAAAAAAATTCTTTTGTCAAAAGGTATCATAATATTTGAAGTATGATACTTTTTTGCCATTTGAAAATTTATTTATATGATAAACATATAAATCCTGGTTATTTGAAGGGATTCTTAAGCCTAGCTCAGCTTGGAGATTTTGCAAATGTGTTCTGAGTTTTAAGTTGTGCTTGCATTCTCATCTACATATAAAAAAAGATTAAAACAATTCACAAAAGATTAAGCTTGCAATAATTGTCTCAGAATCTGAGATTTGGAATTGTGAAATTTAACTATAATTTTTTAGTAAAAAAGATTGTATTACACTACTAAATGAAAAAGATTGTATCACAATACTTAATGAAATGAGTTGAACAAAGGCCACCTAAATAACACTTCATGTACTAAGACAACATCTTCAAGAAGCCTCAAGAAAATAATATCACATGCCACACACTAGATATCAAAACGAACCAAAGTAGCTGCAAATATTCTAAAGAAAATCTATAGATATCAAATAACAAAAAAGATATTGCATCCCAATCATAGAACCTTCACTTCAAGTCCACCAAAATCAATATACTTCAAAAAACAGTCACCTGTCAGACCTGGAAAAAAAATTCACCTATAAATATTATTTTAAATAACCTATTACATATTTAAAAAAATTCACCTATAAATACCATTTTACCGTTTGAAATGAAATAGCGTCCATCTCCACAGGTATTAATAACTGTAATGCCCTCAAGATGTCCCATCAAAACCCATGTTGGCTTGTCTTTAGTATTTAAGCAACGCCGATCCCAGACCTAAACAATTTTGTACATTAGGAAATGTCCCTAACCTAAAGTCAAGAGGGAAAGAACAAAACAACTCTAACTATAATATAAACTTTATGCAATAAGTGATGATAATCAAAGCTAAGAGCTTTGAAATTTATCACAACTAATAACTACTCTAAAGTTCAAAACTTATTTAACCTTGACAATATAAGTATGAGATTGAATTCCTGTGTAAAAGGTGTTCATTACTTCTATATGAAATCAAAAGTTGGGATACTCAAAAAGAAGGAAAAACGTACAGTGTAAATAAGAAGAAGCCATCTTATTGTAGAACATACCTTGCAGAAGTATGAGATCTCATACTCAAAAGTATGAGATCGTAATAACAACATAACAGAAGAAGCCATCTTATTGTAGAACATACCTTGCAGAAACTATCATCACTTCCAGAGTAAATAAGATGATCAGTTTCATCAGCAAAACATACAGTGTTTACATCAGCATGCAACGTAAAATGAAACCCAAAAGTTAGAACATCAGGTATGTGTAAATACTTTTGATCCATATAGAGCCAACAAAATATGAAAATGATTTCTCCATAAAACTGATAAATAAATTATCAAACAGAAACTTTGAAATACAATTTCATAACACTAATATAAAGACACTGTCAATAGATTATGTGGTCGCATTCCTATTATGAAGCTAACCAAACTATTCTATCACATGAATTATAAAAACCACCCCCTTCACATTATGCATAATCAATTCTATACAGCTTGGTACTAAATTTTGAATTGTCCACCAATTTAATTCAAACTGCACCATAAATTATAGATTCAGACAATGGTCCAAATCATACGAAGCTAAATAGATGTGATATTTATGGCCAGTAACATTACCGTGTGCGCTAAAATTCGATGTGAAACCTTATTTGTTTCAAGAACATCAAAAACCACCCCTTAGATCAAAGGATGAGATGAATGCCTAGTCAAATGATGTGATCCAACGGACCTGCTTGATTGGCGCCTAAAAAATTTAGGTTTAGGGTTTGCAAAGTCATTAGCAATGTTAAGTAGGATTAGATATAAGTATGATAAAGTAAGAAAGATGTAGTGACAAGTGTAGACTAGTGTATGCCATGGTCGTTCCAATTTTATTTTTATTCTTACTAGATTTATTATTGATTGCATTGTAGTAACAATTACAAATGAAAAAAAAGGTCGAAATAGAAAAATTCAAGTTATTGATATTATTATTATTGAAACCATTGATTAATTTCTACTAGTTTATGGCTGCATGACTTTATGAATTAACTTGATGTCAACTAGAGAAGAAATAACACGTGGGCTGTGATTTTAGCTGACCCGAAACACAGAAGAGAATTTAATTTCTCATCATAGCTGTTATAACAAGGAAGGGAGGTGCGGCAATAAAAGGGGGATAACAAGAGGAAAAACATGTCGGCTATAAAACTAAAAGTCTGACCCAAAAGGAGAAAGAGGAATTATTAGGTTCTCAATTTTCATGTTAATAGAAGGATTGGGAAGAGGATGCCACGCGAGGAAAAGGATCAGGAGACGCGAGGGAATTGAAGGAACAGAAAATTCATGACGCATTAGATAAATTACTTGATGCAATTTGTATTGTTTGAACAATGTAATTATTGATACTATTTGATGCAATTGCAAATCTAGTATAATTCAGTATATTCTTAATGCTTTTTATATGTTGACGAATGTATGAATTGGTATTTATTATCAATCGGCTAATACTCCAATTGGATAGATAATTGTTAGATTGTGATTTTAAATTAACGCTCGATTAAACCTTTGAAGAATATGAACTCACCTAAGGGATTAGGGGACTGAAGAGGGCTCTGAGTCAAGGAATTGACCCGACTTATTTTGTTAATTAACGTGATATTAGATAAACTATTGTAGAAAATAGGCACAATTACCAAATAGGTACAATCACTTTAATCTATGAAGCCCGGATACGGGTACGGGTGCAGGTATGATACGATACAAATATGTATGTGAATTTTTTAAAATTTAGGATACGATATGATTAGGATATGTTAACAATTTTTTTATAATAAAACTTATATGTATGTAAAATACTTAAGAGAATAAACATTGATTACTCTTCCTCTTCATTGTTATATTATTATAAAAGTCACAATTTAAAAAAAATGATACATGCGATCAAAATAAAAAATGTAAAGTTTTCTTATAAACCATATTATATTTTGGTATGTTGGGATGTCGAGAAAAGCATCGTTAAAAGAACTCCACAAATTTCATCTAATGTTGATTAACTGAATCACCTCTCTCTCGGTTACCTTCATCACAAGAAGTATAATTTTAAGTGGTTTATCGAGAAACAATTCTATTGATGCAAATCTAAAATTGAATCATATACATATCTATTGAATTTTTACAACATTGTCTCATTTTTTTACACTTCATTTTTCTCTAGGATACGTATATGTGAAGTATCTTAGAATTATTCTTGTGTATCTGTGGAGTATCATATAAGTATCCGATAAATTATTTTTTAAAAATTAAAATAATTAATTCTAATACTTTGTGGATACGTATATGCGAGTATCCGTGAAGTATCGGTATTCGATACGTATCCGATACGGGTATGTATCCATTTTGGAGTATCCGGGCTTCATCTAATCTCTCACATTTCCCAAAATCATTTATTTTTATTTTATTTTCATTTTTATTTTATGCATACTCTCCATTTGTTATATCCTTATTATAATTAAATTGTCAAGTTGAGATTGAAAAAATCTATGTTAAAAGTCTATCAGTCACCCATCCTAAAATTGCGCCAAGTCAAGTACACTTAACTATGAAGTTCTTACGGGATGAGCTACCAAAAAGAAAATGTGGTCACCCATCCTAAAATTGCTCAAAGTCAAGCGTAAATGTGGAGTTCTCATCAAATGAGCTACTAAAGAGAAGATGCATGTTATTGGTATAGGTAGTACGAAAAAATTCTTATAAGTCTTCCTTTAACCGCACAGTCCCGTACCTGCACGGCCTCAGAGTCCCTCTCATTTTGATGTGGATTCAATTTGCCTAGAAGCTTGCAGGAGCCGCTAATTTTCATGCCTTGTACACCAGCGAGAACTCCCCACCCTCATCAGCCTTGGGTGTTACATGCCCACCAGCTTCCGCTTGGTTCGTCCCCAAGCCACATCGTACTACGAGAGATCTACTCTGATACCATTTATAACATCTCATACAACTTTCAGGATTGCCGACTGACGCTACAAACTAACCCGAATCTTTTCAACATTGTTTGTTCTCACTCACACGTTTTCCGAAGAAAAAATCAAAAGATGACCCATTCCAAAATTGCTCCAAATCAAACACACTTAACTATGGAGTTCTAATGGGGCTTCGTACATTATTGTTGTTATGATGGTTGTAACTAACTAACTAATTGAAATACCATAATTTTAAAACAAACAAAAAGTTACTTGCACAACAAGTTACAAACTTGGCTAACTTGAGTTACTCATCGCTCACACACGTTTGGATCATAAACAAAAAACGTTTTTAACATACTGAAAAACGAGACTTTTAAACTAAAAAAAAAATCAGTTACTTGCAAACCAAGTTGCTAACTCAAACTAACTTGAATTACCCATCTCTCAACATCAGTTAATATTTGCCATTTTAACTTGACTTTTGATTTTTTAGCAATCTCCAAGTTGACTTAGTAGATGAGATATCATTTTATTTTCTCAAGTATATAATAAGAGAAAATCAGAAAAGCAATTAATGTTGGAGTGAACGTGGGCACTTGGCCAGTATTGGTGATAGATATATGCATATGGTGAGATTTGATGGCAGCAATAAAAGCGGGGGCTTGGAGATGTCCTTGACCAATTATGATCTAATATATTGTTTGGTTTGGAATGGGTTTAAACTTTAACCCAAACAAGAAAACAAAAAAGGGGGTTGGATTCAATCTAACTAATCTCATTGACTGGGATTAAATATTGGTATCATTTAATTAGTAAACTTGTGTTTGTGTGCAGGCCTAGAAGGAGATTTGTTTATCATACCACATGATTCTTTTATTTTCTTATTTTAAAGGTTTGAATTTTTATATTTTATTTAAAGTTTAGTTTTTATATAGTGTAGAAAATTTCACACCGTCACCAAATCATACTCAATTCTTTTTTATTTTAAAAGTAGCTATACTCAATTGTATATGAATTACTCAATCCATTGACTATTATAAACAAAAATGATCTTTTTAGATTCATTGAATAATTATTAATGTGTTTGGTTCACATCATAGACCGGATGCATTAATTATTTAATTAATTTATAAAGTGTTTTTTCTTCTTCTTATAATAGTGATTGGAGTGAATATATATCAAATTATTTAACTTGTTGCCTTTCGTGATTGTCTATCTCTAACAAATTACAACAGTAAGTTGTTAAATGATTGACTAAAATGGTAGATGAAATTAGGTTAAGAATATATTTGACAAAATTTGAGTTTAAATACTAATTGTAACAATCATTGATATTTTTTTTTTGTCCCCATAAGTTTAGTTCAATTGAAAGAGACATTATATAATATATGCAGGGGTCTGAGATTCAAACTCCGGACACTCTACTTCTTTACCTTAAAAATTTGTGAGCTCGAGAGTTCGGCCACTAGGCTATCAGACCCTTAAAAAAAAAAAAGAATCATTGACCATATTTTATTTATTTTTCAACCATATTTCAACTACTCTGGAGCCCTTGTCCCACGATCAAAAGGTTAAGAACAACAAAATATTAAACAAGAGTGCATGTATTACACGAGGAAACATGGGTAGGACATATATAACATTTACTTCACCATCTTTCCCTTTCATTCCTTCTTGAGAACTGATACGTACACCCTTATGTGGCATTATACCACTCTACATCTCCCACCTGCCAATAAAATAGTAACAACTTAAACAAACAAAAAACAAAAATAAAAAAAAAAAAAAAAGAAATTGAAAGGTTCGATACGAAACTAGAATTTTCTATGTAAGAGAAATTTCCGATCATAACTTCCAAATCTTTCTTCAATAGTCTATAGATCATATGGGGGAAAATGACACACAAACCTACCCACTCCTCACACCATTAAACAACCGACAACATGATCAAATCAACACTGCTGTATTCACAGCCAAATCCGATGATATTTCTCCGATCACCGGTGCCGGAGACTTTGCCAGAGAATTTCTCAATGAGTCTAAGAAACTTTGGTACCTTGCTGGTCCAGCCATCTTCACCTCCATCTCTCAATACTCTCTTGGTGCTGTTACTCAAGTCTTTGCTGGTCAAGTTGGGACTCTTCAACTTGCGGCTGTTTCCGTCGAAAACTCCGTCATCGCCGGCTTTTGCTTAGGCATCACGGTAATATCAAAAACCTAATATCGAAAATAATCTGCAAAACTATATAGTTTCATCATTTTTTTCTTCTCATTTTAATTATTTCTGGTTTTTTTTTTCTCTTTAATTTGGACGTTGTTTTGTAATAGTAATTTGTAACTGAAATTGAAAATGATTACCAAAACTAGTATAACTTTTTTTTTTTTTTTGGTACAAAAACTAGTATAACTTTATCAACTCAGTTTCTCTTTTTCTTCTCGCTCTAGACAAAGGTTATGACTAATCATTCAATACGGCAAAAAAATTTATTAAAAAATAATAAAGTTGCAAAATTTGATATGCTCGTATAAAAAAAAGTCAGATATTTGATCGGATAAAATATGATAAAGTTATATAGAAAATAGTGACATCATAAATTTGAAATTCTCTTTATATCTTAATAGAGATACCCCATGGATACCACTGCTAATAATTTTGGTTTGAATTTATTTATTTTCACATTCCATTGTAACTAAATAAAAATTACAAATGAGCTCAAAAACTCAAAACTAATCGATGAAGTGTTAATTTAGTGGTAAGAGATTAATATTATAGTTCTAGATAACAAAGTTCAGATTCCCTCTAAAAAGGTTTTAAAATAGTTTTTTTTTTATAAGTTTTTAAAATAGTTATTAATGTCATTTTAATTAATAATAATTTCATCTTCGATATTTAAAGAAAAACATAAAACTGTGTTTGAACCGAACTGTTTTGTTTCTAGATGGGAATGGGAAGCGCATTGGAGACACTATGTGGACAAGCTTTTGGAGCAGGAAAGCTTGACATGTTAGGAATATACATGCAAAGATCATGGTTGATTCTAAACGCCACCGCGATTATTCTAAGTTTTCTCTATATTTTTGCGTCGCGTCTTCTAAAACTTATAGGCCAAACAACCGCGATATCAGAGGCAGCTGGAGTTTTTGCACTATGGATGATACCTCAACTCTTCGCTTACGCGATGAACTTTCCTATCCAAAAGTTCTTGCAAGCGCAAAGTAAGATCATGGCTATGGCATGGATTTCTGCGGCGGCGTTGGTGGGACACACATTCTTTAGTTGGTTCCTTATGTTGCACCTAGGGTGGGGACTTGTTGGTGCAGCCGTGGTGCTTAATTCTTCGTGGTGGTTTATTGTTTTGGCTCAAATTGTTTATGTTTTGAGTGGTTCTTGTGGTGAAGCTTGGAGTGATTTTTCTTTTCAAGCTTTTCAGAATCTTTGGGGTTTTGTTCGTCTCTCACTTGCTTCTGCTGTTATGATGTGGTTTGTTTACTTTTAACTTTCTTAAAAGTTGATGCTATTATTTCTGTTAAAAAATTACATGGTTTTTTTTAGAGCAAGAAATTACATAGTTGTTATTACATTTCATCTTGTAGATGTTTATTGAGATATTTTAAGAAAATTAATATAACCAATTTTTTATTTATTATAATGATATATAGTAGTATAATTAAAAGGTTAAATGTATCTTGTTTAAATTTTTTTTTTTTTTTTAAGGAATCTTGTTTAAATTTGTATCAATTACATTTAACTTTTTGCTATATTTAAGATTAGAGAGAGTATATAAAAAGAAGGAAAAAAATCAAAAACCAATAAGAAATCATTTGATGCAATAAATTTGATGGACTATTCCACACACACATATATATTGAGAGAGGAGTATTCCACATATATATCATCATATTTTTTACTATGCTATCAACACACTTTTCTCAACATAAAATCCCTAATTGATTGTGTTCTAATTAAGGCCATTGTTTAAATTTTGTAGGCTAAACTACACTTTTTGACACCTAAGTTTCAAATTGTTGCGATTTTGGCCCCCTATTAAAAAAAATGGCAAAAGTGACCCCTCATGTTTAGGGACAT
>Ga0315914_1009277_pt1 | contig 12729 bp, 10 predicted proteins | sample MpolenodulesMG_FD_203920 | JGI IMG/M metagenome (GOLD analysis project Ga0315914, IMG submission 203920) | Medicago polymorpha root nodule microbial communities from Los Angeles, California, United States - elongated nodules | ecosystem: Host-associated > Plants > Roots > Nodule | place: USA...
CCAACAATGTATGCATGAATATATGACTCAACAACAATACATATATTCAACAACACATCCACCAACACCATTGGATATAATATCCTATATCACCTTTAATTTGCATACATGCATTCACCAATTATATCACCATCAAAATTTGCATATAAGAAATCAATCAACATAATTCAATACATGTGATCACCATACCCATTATTAACATCGTTATCAATCAACAACTCTATACAATTTCCCACAATCAAAACAAAGGAGAAAAGTACATCACATCATGATAAACATCATGTTCAACACCTATTAATCAATCACACATCTTCATATAGCCATATCAAACTATCCACAAAAGATTTTCCAAGTATTTGGTCTTAAAGATTATTTTCGACAAAGTTCGTCTATCATTTTACAACTTTAAAACAATTGAGACAATTGAATCAAAACTAAGCAAACAAGTTCTAGTGCCTCAACTATGTATACACTTAGATCACATATGAGTGTAGTTGCATATACATGTGTGTTTCACCGGCCAATTGCGATTAAAACGCTAATTCGACAATTTTCGGCTCAAAGACAAAGTTAACCAAGCATAAATGAAAATCAATTGTAAACCAAGGTAGAATCATGCTATGACATGCTTAGAAGCTTATTTATACATTGATTGAATAAGGTTGGGTGTTTTGAATCCATTGGCATACTTAAAAGTACACAAAAACACACAAAAATTAGGTTTCGGGGTTCTGCAGAACTGACACGGTCGTGTCATCCCTTACAGGAGACTCTGACATGGTCGTGTCACCAAGACACATGGTCGTGTCACCTCATCAGTACAGCAAAATGCATTTTCACGTTTTCGCGCATAAAATCTTGTTTTCAAATCTGTTTTCGCCAATGCATCCCTAACACTTAGACCATACAAACTACACTTAAAAACTTAGCATTTCAACTCAAAACAACTTAATCGAACTCATCCCAAAATGACTTATTTTGCAAAAGCGCTTAAAAACGACTTTTACTCAAAAACCCAATTTCTTCCCAAAGTGATTTCTCTCCCAAAAGCAAGTGATTAAAACAGAAAATCATATCATCCTAATTCATTTTAACAACTTCCTTAACTCATTCAACATCATCAAAATCAAACTTCTTCATTATCAACTCATTTTCACAAAAGTTGCAAAATCACAACAATACTTTCATCAACACCCAAAGCATAAATTGATGAGAACATCATCACACAACAACATCTACATCATATAATCATGATCTCACCATCATTCAACAACCACAACATCATTTTTCATCAAATTGAACAAAATCAACAAAGTATACATATATACACATCTTGAGCATGTAATTTCATCATCAACAACTTAATTATCATTAAATTCACATAACCAAACATTACATCAAAACCTAAGCACGAATTTCACCAATTAAATTCACAATAATCCCTTTTCACAAATAAACACTTTTGAATTTGAGGAGAAAAAGAGATTATACAAAGGATTATGAATGAAAACTAGCCCCCTTACCTCAATAAGCAATAATCCTAGCAAAAGCTTCAATTTAGCTCCTAGAATCTCTATCACCTCTTGGTTCTTCAAGCTTCTCTCTACAAACCCTCTTCTCTTCCCCTTGCTCTTTCTCTCTCTACCTCTTCTCAAAATCTTATAAAATGAATGTGAACCCTATTTCTCTTAATGACTAGAGTTTAAATAGTGTCCACACTAATGGGCTTAACCCTTAAAAGTCTTAATGGGCTCAAAACTCTTATAAACTAACTCCCAAAGTTTCTATCCACTTACGGTTAAAAGTTATCGAATAATTACCGGTTCAAAACTAATTAACACCACCGAATAGTAACTTAGTACAAAATAATGGTTCTCACTTGAAACACTAAAAATAACCCTCACCATGAAATTACTAATTTACCCTTGCTCACAAAATGACCAACATACCCCTGAGTCTAAAATGACTATAATACCCTTCTAACACCGAAGTCCACTAATCCTAACCCCAAAATACACAGAGGCAATTAATCACATATAAGCACATATAAACACATATAAATAAATAATAAAATAAATCTAGCGAAAAGCGGGCTGTTACATTTTGCCCTACCAAAATTTAATCATTAAAAATTTCGTCCCTACACCCACTTAATTACTGTCACGTCATCAAATTACTAATGTGGCTCTATTAATTGGCTAACAGGAGATTCGATATGAAATAATCCTGGTACTTATTGATTCGAAATGAAGAACTATGTCTTTAGTTGTTGTTTTTGAGTGAATGTTTGTGTTTTCATCAGGTTGGAGGAAGTCAGGCCTTTACTGTTAATGTGGCAAAGCAAACTTGTTCATGTAATTTTTGGGAGCTGGTGGGGATTCCTTGCAGACATGCCATTACAGCAATGCCTAAAACATCAAAAGACCCAAAGGATTACGTTTTTGATTGGTATAGTAGGGAAATGTATGAAAAGTGTTATACACACAATGTGAGTGCTATCAATGGTCAAGACATGTGGCCAGAGGAAGAATGTGAAGAATTGTTACCTCCTGCTTATAAGAAAGGACCAGGAAGACCAAAAAAGCTTAGAAGGAGAGAACATGATGAAGCACCATCATCACAAGGTAAGTATAGTAGATCTGGAACTACTTACAGGTGCACAAGATTTGATAAGTTTGCTTATAATGCTAGAGGATGCAAAAGTCAAACTGTTAATCGCAATGCGCTAAAAAGAAAGGTATTCCATATGTTTTGCAAACTTTTTTTACATTTCACATGATTATATTATTATGTAATAAGCTAACTTGTGTACTTTATTATCTATGAAAATAGAGAAAGCCACCAAGACAAGCAAGGAGTAATGACAATGAGGCAAGTGAAAGTGAAGCAGGGAATGGAGCAAGTGAAGGTCCTGAACCAGGGAATGGCAATAGAGCAAGTGAAGGTCATGAAACAGGGAATGGAGATGGAGCAATTCAAAGTCAAGCAGGGAATGGGGATTCTATACTAAGTACACCAGACATACGTGAGCCTATGCAAGGTGAACATCAAGATTTATTCCTCCAAAACAGAGTAAGAAACCTCAAAACAATCAAGTGGCCTTTATGTCTTCATCTGTTAAGCCAACTGCTACAGTTCACACAACATTTCACACCACAAAAAAATCACACACCTTAATAAAGCCCTCAGTTAATGTAAACATTGTGGTGCACACATCAAAAAATGCACACACATTTATCAACCCCTCTGCTAATGTAACCACAATAGTGAACCCAACAACCAATGCCCAATCTACTGTCATGACCAAATCTACTATGCACAAAAAGCCACCAAGATAACCTTCTATTAAGACCATAGATGTTGTTAGAGCCATTGTGGAGCCAATAGTGAAAGTGAAACCTGTTAGGAGGAGTGGGAGAACAATATGGAAAAGTCCGGCAATCAAAAATGGTCCAGGGAAAGATATGGACAACCTAATTAAGGTGGTTGATGAAGAAGTTGCAAAGGCTACTAGATCAGGGAAAGATGGTGGTGAAGCTGGCCCAAGGAAATTAAGAGATGAAGGTGGAAGCTGCTTGGCCTTGTTAAGAAGTGTGGAGAACGTCAATATATTTAGTGCTAATTATGTAATGTGTTTGCCACTGACTTGTATTTTGTGTTTCGCTAAGTCCAACTTGTGTAAGACTACTTATTGATGTGTGTTTTATTTTGTGATTTGCTTGGCTAAGTCCAACTTATGTAATAACTGTTGGAACAAAATACGTTTAACAAACATTACCCTTAGAGTGGGGGAAATTGTTAAAACAAACAATGTTTAACATATGTCACCCTTAAGGTTTTGATGATAACAAGGTATTAAAAATTGTCAATTGGATATGCTAATATTTGTTCAAGTGTACAGGACCATAAACAAAGTTTTATATCTTTAAAAGGTTCTGAAAGAACAAAAGAGAGCAAAAGAATCAACAAAAAGGAAGCTTGAAGCGTCTGAAGAATAGTGCTCCTGAAGTACGAAGTGCTACTGAAGTGATGACGTCATCAGAAGCACCTCATCAGAAGCAAGATAACCAAAAGCTGAAGTTCATCAGGAGCGAGAGAACTTAAAGCTTTAAAAGCTGGAATCTCTTTTTATCTTGTCTAAGAGTTGCTAAAGACGTAAAGAAGTGTAACAACGGTCTTGAAATGATTTTTGAAAGCCTTGGATGCTTACTCCTTCAAGGGCGTTGAAAAAGGACAGTAGTACGAACGGTACAACCACCTTCTCCACTACTTTGGTCGTGCTTTGCAACAAGACAAGGATAACAGCTCTGCCTGCAAAAATGTTCCCTCATACAAGGAATGGATTTGAAATTGATCCTTCATAGGACAATAACTATATCAGGCAAAAGATCATTAGTGATCAACAAGCTTCAAACGACTCTTTTATGCATGCGTGATGGCTATTCTCCAACGTCTCTTTACACTCTTTAATCCATTTCCGCCAAAGCGTTGGAAAACCCATCTTTGACATTACAGCGTCCAAATACTTCCAATCAATTGAATCATATGCTTTTTCGAAATCTACCTTAAATAACAACAATTCTTTTTTTAGTTTTTTGGCTTCGTCAATCGCCTCATTTGCAATAAGAAGGCCATCCATAATTTGTCTTCCCTGGACGAAAGCAGTCTGAGTTTCTGACACCACCTTTCCCACTACTTTCTGAAACTTGTTCGCAAGAAGTTTTGCCAAAATTTTGTATAAACTTCCCACCAAAGAAATGGGTCTAAAATCATTTAACTTCTGAGGACTCTCCACTTTCGGAATCAAAGCTATGAAAGTGCTATTGATCCCCTTTGTTAATTTGTCGTTTCTATGAAAATCACCAACGAACCGCATAATATCTCCACTCAACTCGGACCAAAAGTCCTTGATAAAACCAAAATTAGTTCCATCAGGACCTAGGCTTTTACAACTATCACAGTCCCACACCTCCGCCTTCGCCTCCTCAATACTAAAAGGCCGCACAAGAGTTGCACCCTCCAACACATCAATACGCCGAAACTCAAACCCTTCCACACTAGGCCGCCCCTCCGAGTTATTCATAAAGTGATCAGAAAAATAATTAAAATCCACTTCACGAATCAGAGTAACACCTTCAACAACACTGCCGTCAACGATCAAAGATGTAATAGTATTACTACGCCGCTGACTCGTCATAACTGGATGAAAATATTTCGAATTACCATCTCCATCTTGCAACCATAATAAACGTGATTGCTGCCAACAAATACTAGTGTTCATCCGCGACAAAGAATGAATATCAAAAGTGTTGTTTCTTAATTCATCTAATTCATCCACGGAAAGTGTTGTTTGTTCCCCTTTTTTATCTAAGTCTGCAACCCGCTCCTTGAGCTTCCGAATTCTTCCTAGTAAATTACTAACATGAATACGGTGCCATTCTTTCAAAGCTATTTTTAACTTTTTCAACTTTTTTTGTAAAACAAAACCGCTCCAACCATGCACATCAAGCGACCTCCACTTTTCAGTCATAAATTGCTTATAACCCGACACCTCATTCCAACATTTTAACATTCGAGAGGGTCTTGGACCCCAATCTTCTTCATTCACAGTCAAAAACAAAGGACAATGATCAGACAGTCCCCGAAGATGAGCCACTTGGAGACAACTAGGCCAAACCAGACACCAATCTTCTGATAACAAAAATCTATCAAGTCTACTCATTGATGAACCATCACCCTTGTACCATGTAAATTTTCGACCACATAGGGGAAGATCCACTAACAAGTTTTCCTCTATAAACCGATTAAAAGGTGCCATATCTAATACATTAGAATAAACTCTCAGCGAACGACGCTCCTCCACAGATCTGAGAGCATTAAAATCTCCACAAATACACACACACTTCCCTGTTAGCTGCTGCAACATCGAAGATAATCTATCCCATAGGTTGTTTTGCACCATTATCACACGGCGCATACACATTCACTAAATAAAATTCTTCGTCTGTTTGAACAAACCGACCATGTATCATAATAGCATTTTCAACACTCACCGTCGACCAGACATCCACCAAAGACACATCCCACAATCTCAATTCACTCTTTTTTTTATGTATATATACTATATATACACCCTCAAAGGATGTACACAAAACCTTTTCCAATTAAAAGTAAACAGATATTTTACAAAATTCTTTCGCATGTTTTTCAATAAACATACATACATACATACATATACATATACATATATATATATATATATATTCTATCACATTTGTCACATCAACATCATGGAGTTGACTAAGTTTCCAACCAAACCAATCCTCGTTTGAGACATACCCATTTATTTTTCTAACTAACGTTAAACAAATTTCATTCGTGCAAAAAAAAAATTTGTTGTGATCAAGCAGGGGCGGTTGTACACTTATACTATGTGTGGTTAAAGCCCCACATGAATTTTTTTTTTTTTTTAATAAATAAAATACATGTTAAAAATAAGATCTTTTGAATGTTTTGTCACTTGTTTATGATACCAAAAAATAATTACAAGAAATGAGGAATGAGGGATGAGAAGAACTTATATCTAAAGTTATTAAAATTTGCAATAAGCATGATATTGATGTGCCTAATATGGATGCTCTGTATGCGCAAAGGAAGAAATCTAGACAACACTCTTCAACTTCTAGTGATAAGGCAACTAAAAGTAGTAACTTTACATCAAAAAACACCAATTATTTATTAAAAAGTTATATATTTAATATAAAATACACAATTTACAAGACAAACTTACCATTTTAAATTTCTTAACATGTGCAAATTTGCACAAGATAGAAACAATCTGTCTTATTTTTAATATAGTTTGCATTATTGTTTCTTTAAATTTTAGCCCCACATGTACTAAATGTCTGGATCCACCCCCTGTGATAAAGTGAAGTTTTCTCTTTAAACACATATTGTCATTTTTTATTTAATTACGGATCATGTTAACTTGTGCTGAAGTTTTCTCTTTAAACACATATTGTCATTTTTTATTTAATTACGGATCATGTTAACTTGTGCCCTAAGGGCACAAGTTAAGGAATTTAAAATGGAAATTAAAAATAATTTTATATTGAAAATATAATGTTTGAAACTTTTAAGACATTGAATGCACAATTTCCAATAAAAAAAACTTTTACATTTGGTTTTTTAACTTATTTCTTAAAGACACAAGTTAACATTTTCCATTAGTTATTTATCTACCGATCAACACATATTGAAATGTCTCTAAAAAAAACACATACTGAAATGAACACATACCAAGAGGGAATGTGGTGGTGACCCCAACTCAATCTTAGGATTCAACAAAATTGTCCTCACAACCAAAACATTAGGCGTAACAATATGGACAAATGTTTTAATTCCTTATCATAAATATGTCAATAATGTTAAACAAGATTAAATTTTATCTTTATCTATTTGTGCTCTCAAAAAAATAAAACTCCAAGAACTAATAAAAAAACTCAATTTAAATTATATGATCATATAATTTAATAGATTCAGGTTTTTTTAGCTATTTTCTTTATGACCAACACATACTCAAATAAACACACACACATAGAAAAAATATAGCGACCTAATTTAAAAAAATTCACAAAAATATTCTCACAACTAAACCACTATACTATAATAAGAGGGAAAAATATTTGAGTTCTTTATGTTTAAAAATGTCAATAATATTAAACAATATTTCTTTTAATATTTATCTATTTGTGTTGTCAAAAGTCCTAAAACGTAAATTATACCAACAATTAATCAAAATAACATTAGAAAAAAATATCAAATCTCAATATGAAATAGTTTAATATTTATATAAATTATAAAGTCATTGTTTTTAATGATGATTTATATAAGACTAATAAAAAAATATAACAAAAAATTAAATTTTAAATTTTTTTGACAAATTAAAACAATTAAATTTAGTCAAAGGACTTTTTTCTTCTTCTAGATTTTGAGTGTATTTTTACCTTTAAAATAAGATAATCTCAATTTATTAGGCAAATAAAATCTTTTTTAAATTATATAAGAAATCCTTCACGTTCTTTTTGTTTTTTTCTCACATTTTGCTTCCTCGCATGTACCTGAACCTTGAGAACTTTCCTCTCATCATTAATTTTACAACAATCTTCTCTCTCATAACCACGATAACGCCACGTAAATACCCCAAAGTTTTCAACTTTGTGTAACGTGCACAAATGAAATGGTCTTAAATAAACGCAATCAATAGGTCTCTTATTTTATTTTATGTAACGGTGAGATTTATTAATTTAATAGTAAAAACTAACTTTTGCGCGCGGTAAAAGATTTATATCACTTGTGCACCGCCCCATTCTCTATATAAATCCCCCACACTCCTCATCCTACCCACCACTACCATCATGTTTTAAAACACCTTGCACACAACAATATTCTCTTCTCTTACAATTCTATCATCTTCTTTTTCTTCCAACTCTGGCTGACAAAGCTATGAAGGACTTAATCCGCAAACTCTCAGCCAAACTGCGGCGAAACCACACTATCCTAAGATCCGACTCAACCCTGCAGGACAGACTATTACAAAAGAATGACGTCCCAGAGGGTCATGTCCCGGTGTACGTGGGAGAGGAGATGAAGCTATTTGTCATCAACGCGGAGCTGCTGAACCATCCAGTTTTCGTGAACCTCCTAAACCGGGCTGCTCAAGAGTACGGTTATGAACAGAAGGGTGTGCTTCGAATCCCCTGCAAGGTCACCGTGTTTGAACGAGTTCTTGAAGTGCTTCGACGCAGTGGTGACCCGGGTGTGGTTCATGACATTCTCAGTTCCGATGAGTTGTGATCACAGAAAGTCCGAAAGTAGGGCATGATGACTGAAAAGCTAGTCGTATCAGTTTGTAATTTCTGGCTTTTTAGTCTTTGGGTAACTGTAAAGACAATTTTAAGTGTTACTTTTAGTCTGTGTTAAGCAAGTTTAGACTCTTGCACATCACAACTCATTTTTTGCGTGACATTAAAATGATTATGATAAAAATAAAAATATTCTAATGATAAAACAATTATTGTTGATTTAATTTGAAAACGTTAAATATATTAAGGCAAAATTGTTCTCATTATCCTTTAATTTGATTTAAGATAACGATTTGATTGTTTATCTTATCTTAACGTTGATTTGGTCATTCATCCATGTTTATATATGAATTTTTAAGCTTAGGATCTATGATTTTATTCTTTTAGAAAAAAAATCTATGGTTTTATTGTGAGGCATAACATATATTTAAGATTCCGAGTTCACTGCAAAAGAAAACTATGGAGTTGAAGTTTGAAATTCATACTCAAACAAGGGTAAAAGACCAAAACATCAAAAGAAAAGAAAAAAGAAAAAAGAAAAATGATTGACTAAATCTTTGCAAAAAAAATTAAGTTAAAGGGTCACATGAGTAATTTTGTCAAATATTACTTACAATTCTTTTAATTTTACATCCCTCAACAACACACTTGATGATTTTAGACATTTTTAAAAGAATATTATAAACTTAAAAAACAGAATGATAACTATGCTTGATTAATATTATTAGCTCTTTTTTTACAACCGTTCTTGAGAAGATTTGAACTCTATACATGAGGTTAAAAAACTAAGTTCTTACCACTAAGATATCGCCTTAAGCGTAATAAATATATGGTTTTTTGACAAAGAGTTATAATATTATGATTTTTGACTGAAAGTGTAATACTCCTTCGGTTCTTTTTATAAGAAATAAATGAGTCAAAAAAATTGATTTATTTAGTCTACATTATGAACCAAATATATCAACTTTGGTTGACAAATTTATTTCTTATAAAAATAATCGGAGGGAGTAAATATTATTAATTATTAATATTACACTTTTTTTAACATTATTTATACTTTATTATTATCATAAATGTAAGTCAAATATATTAACTAAAGGGTTCGTTTCTTTTGAAAAAAAATGTACTTGTTTTTAGCCAAAAAAAATGTACTTCATAGAATTGTATGCGGAAAACTTGCAGGTTACTAGACAACATTTTATTATATAAAATATTTGGAGAACAGTTGATAGTTTGAATAAAATAATGTAAAATGTATTGTAATATTTTTATGATTTATAAATGTAAATATTAATAGAGGAAATAGGAATATATATATATATATATAGATAGATATTTATTGAGTAGAAAATGATTAAAAAATATATTTTGGTATTTTCGAAAGAAAAAAAGTTGCCCATTTTCTTGCCCCTTACTTTGTTTAGTATTTTTATATCTAACATAGTACAACAACAACAACAATGGTCTTTAACATAATTTAAGTTTCAAACAGATGTTTTATATTTTTCAAGTCAAATTAGTCGTTTTATCATGAAAATGTTTATATGGTTGAACCATGTTTCATTTTTTTATTTTTTTAGTACAAGAACCATGTTTCATTTATTAGATTAATTCTTTAAAAAAATTGTGTACATTTTTTTTTTTAAAGGAACAATTTTGTGTACATGAACATTGAATAATATACTATAAAGAATAGTTTATCATTCATCACCAAAATTAACCCTTGTTGACAACAATGAAGTCTGGTCAAAAAACAAATCAACGAAGTCACAATTTTAGATAAAAAAGAATAACATGTTAATTTTGAGGGATTATATATTGTAGTCATCGTCATTATGGTATTATTTAAACACAATTAATTGAAGATGTCATTTCATAGAATGGTCATTAAACAATTTTTGATCAATTTCTAGTACGACTATTGGTAAAACATAAGAATTAACTTGAGACATAAGAATGAAATTTGATCCAATATTATTGACATTTTAAAACACAAAAGATTAACATGACACGTAAAAATGGTGAATAATATGTTTAAAACTCTAAATTATATTAAAGGGCTTGAACTTTCTTTTATTTTTAAAACTTTTATCGTACAATTTCTTTTGAAACTTTAACAAAGAAGTTACTAGCACTTTTATTTCATTTTAATTAATTAAAAATTCAGGTCAAAAGTTTAAACAAAATTTCTTAAAAAAAGATTAAAAAAACTCAAACCTTGCACATTTCTCAATTTTGTTTTTATTCAAAAGACAAATCAATGTTCGAATTTTTAAGAAAGAAGTGCTTAGTATCTGATAGTATTTTGGATATAATTAACTCAATTGGATAAAATACATGAAAATAAAAAAATATTAAATTTTTTTTTTTTTTTTGACCAAATTCAATTTGTATTTTTTTTTTGACTAAATTCAATTTGCATTTTAAATGTTGGGAAGAGATGTACGCTCATACGAGTAAGGATCCTCTTTATTTGTCAAAACAATGGAGTATGCAATTTGGAGATAAATAGACACAAAAAAATAGATAATGGGTTCTACCATTAAGTGGGTCCCACCATCATTAATTATTTTATATTTTTTTCAAACTTTCTTTATATCTTTATCTCTTTAAATAAAAGAAACGAATACAATCATAAATGGATAGGATCCTAACTCCGTTTGGACAATGAAATATTGTTTGGGTTGATTAGCCATGAAAAATCATGCTCATTAAATATCAAAACTTATTTTTCTACCATTATCTCTACATAGATTTGTCATGTATGATATGATCTAATATCTATACATCGTAGCCTATTTGGGGAAGATCAATTATTCTAATCCATGCATATTTGTCTGTCTTCTTTTGATTGTTGGGATTAATTTATGTTTTCCTTTTAGATAGATGTAGAATACCATACTTTGAGAATCCAAGTTCCTACAGACCATATTTTTCCTAGATCGTTAATAAATAAATAAAATTGAATTCAAAGAAATCATTTCCAACTGATATCATCTTCCACAAGAAATCAATTCATGATTGGAACCTTTATACACAAATCCTAAATAAATCTTCACAATCTTATTTGCATAGTTTCCATAGTCAATGTCTAATATCAAAAAACACTTTCCATAAGGTGTTGTCTACAATCTTACCCTTTTATGATGAGAATTAATTTCATTAATTTTAGGTAAACTATAATAACTTGTGAAAAACAAGATTTGAAATACGAAATTGTAATGAGCCACCGACAAATCCTTCCTAAACATCACACTCTTAAAAACCTTCCTTTTGAACTACTTCCAGTAAATAGGAAAATACCCATACAACGTTAGGTAGTTTTTGGCACTACTAGAAAACTCAGATTTAGCGACGGCCAATTTCCGACGCAAAATAGTCAAAATTCCGTAACAAACAACTTTCTGACGGATTTTGCGACGCTGCGGAAATCCGTCGTAATAATGGGGGTCGGAAAAATTTAGCGAGGGAATATCAATTCCGTCACTCATTGCGGCGGATGACTTTTGGTCGCAAACACAAAATTTCCGCCGCTAAACCTCTAATAATATGGATAGATGAAACCCAGTTTTCCATCGCAAAATACCGACGTAATAGATATCCGTCACAAAATACCAAGGGATTAATCCGTTGCAACCGTCAGAAAAAATCTGGGAATTTGTATAGCGTCGCATTGATGTTCGACCTACATTGCAAGACAAAACTTTTGTGACTTTCAGAATTTCCGTCGCAAATTGGATTCCTTTTTTTTGCCTTAAAATTAGTTTAGGAATTTCTGAATTATTTCTCAAAATTCTTTTTGAAAATAAAATATGGTGATGAAAAATCACAATATAAAATACATTAATATGATAAAATACGATAA
>Ga0315914_1009280_pt1 | contig 12724 bp, 3 predicted proteins | sample MpolenodulesMG_FD_203920 | JGI IMG/M metagenome (GOLD analysis project Ga0315914, IMG submission 203920) | Medicago polymorpha root nodule microbial communities from Los Angeles, California, United States - elongated nodules | ecosystem: Host-associated > Plants > Roots > Nodule | place: USA...
ATAGTTCGTATGAGTGGTGGCAAAATCCCACCTTGTGTATGGGGCTCCAATTGTAATTCGTTTTATTTTCGGCAGTGGTTACTTGATGTAACTACCTTGTTCTTGTAAATACTTTGGTTGGTTTGCCATTTGCACACCTTGTGCGGGGTGAATCACGGTTGTTAATATATCTCATTTTGGTTTGTTCAAAAAAAAAGATTAATTTGAATAAAATTCAATATGCATCGTTTGAAAAAATGTGATGAAGTCAATTGCACATGTATAAATATAGATTGGGAAGGTGCAATGGTACCCTAAAAAAAGATTTAGTACTAAAAAAATGTAAATTTTTAGGGTAATTTAATTTCTTTTAAATAAATGTTATTGTTTGGATGATAAATATTTAAAGAATTTTAAAAATAAAAAGAGCTTATAAAGTATTTTGTTAAAACTAAATTTAATGCTTCCCTCAAACAAACAAACAAAAACTAAATTTAATGAATTTCAAATAACACTTAAAAAGTTAAGAATTTAAAATTCCTTCATTGGTCTATAAAATATGAATCTTTTTATTTTTTTCTAAAGTATAAAATGTGATTCTCAAATTGATCCTTACAACTCAATCTAGTTTTGCCCATTGGTCCTTGTGTTTTTCAAATTTTGCAAATTGATCTTATATATTTTCAAAAAATTTAAATTGATCCTTATAATTTTTTAATCCATATATAACTCATATAGAGTCCAATTATAGTAATATTTTAATTATTATTTATTGCTCCCCTAATGTATTAAGCAAGCTCCGCTGCCAAAAGTCCCAACATTTGCATTGCTTGGTCTATATTGTTTACAGACACTCGACAATATAGTACTACTGCTAAGTTTCACTAAGGTTGTAGTAGTTTTTGGGCAAATGTTGTATTGCCTTTGGATCTTAACTTTGCACCTTTCAATGAATTTTCTTGATTGATAAAAAAAGGTGAGCACATCAAATACTTAAAATTTCAACTATCTAAAATTTGTTATACAAATGTAATAATATATCAATCATTCATTCATTTGTTTATCTTTTTGTAATAATATTCCTTCATTCATTCATTTGTAAAAAAAAAAAAACCACACTCACCAAAACAATATTTATTTTAAGATATCTAAAACTGCATAAGCCAAATCTTTTTTCCAAGAACTTTGAAATCAAATTTGGGTCCTACTACAAGGTGCATAACTGCATATAAGTACAACAAGTACATCTTGATTCAGTTCAGAAACCGATTTCATGATGTCACATCTCCTTTGTTGAGGCTCTTTATTGGGATTTTGAAATGTACAATAATAATAAACATATTGCAAACCGTGACTCGCGTGGTTTCTAAAAACAAAAATTATTAAGTAAGGTATTGTTCCATAGAAATTTAAAATTAAAATTGAGTATACTGGGTTAGATAAAAATTATTAAACTGTGGTTTTTAAAAGTTGCTTAAATTTTTATCATTAGACTAAGGGAAATCCTAGTTAAAGCGAAAAGTATTATCCCGAAAAAATCACGATGTCTAAATTGGTTTATGCCTGGCCCACCTCTTTATTATTATAATACCACCCATGTATTCCATTAAGATGAAAATCTAATGGATAGAAACTATTCGCTATAAATTCTGGATGTTTTTTCTCGGGGACATATAGCAGCTCTCTTAGACTGAAATATGTTTGGATTATGGAAAATTTAAGGGTGACATGGCATTTCGGGAACCACCTATAAAACTAACTTGAGTTCTTTATTTTCTCTCAATAACAAATGCTCTAGCAAGTCCTAATCAAATATATACACCCTCCGGTCACTATTACAAACAAAAATTTATATTTTAGATACATTCAATTAATAATGTGTGTGGTCTATAATAAAGTCCACATACATAATTAATTGAATGAATCAAAAATATAGATTTTTGATTATAATATTGACCGAATGGTGTAGCTTCAATCTAAATTCTGCTAAAAGTAAACGCTGCATTTAATGATTCTTTTAAAATTAAAATTAAAAAGAGAAAACCTCTAACGTCTATCGAACGGACACAAGTGTGATGCTAGCAACGTCTGTGTGTGGCCGACACTAAGGGTCCATTTGGTTCGAGAATTAGGAGGGGAGGGGAGGGGAGGGAAAATATTTTAATTAAAAGTGTGTTTGGTTCACAAGGGGAGGGGAGGGATTTTAAAATTATTTTACTGTTTTACCTTAAACTTAATTTAAAAAGGATAATAAAGTAACGAAACAATAACGATGTAATCTATAACAACACGATGTAGACGATGAAATAATGAATTAATAATAGGGTTTTACAATGAGTAATAAAAGTTGTTACAAGATAATATAACATATAACCTAATAATAGTAAAAGTTGTTTCAAGGATAATATAACATAATAATAATAAATGTTGTTACAAAGGATAATATTGAGATTTTAAATTAATATAAGGATAATTTTGACAGTGCAATAAAATTTGCTCCCCTCCCCTTCTAAAAATTGAACCAAACACTTTAAATTAAAAATCTCCCCTCCCTTCCCCTCCAAAACTCTCGAACCAAACGGACCCTAAGAGTTTGAAGCTACCACACACTTTTCTTATAGTGTAAAATATTATGACTAATATTAATTATAGTCATATATAATTCTCCAACTGCATAGAATTGTTCTTAAAAATACTACATAGAATTGTGTTTTAAAATATTGAAATTATAAAAAGATTTCAAAGATGGATAATAAAAGGAAAGAAATGAACATCATATTGTGTAGTACAATGGCTCGGTTTAGGAGATGCGATTTTAATGATCAATCTCAGGCACATAACATTAGCTCCTATTCTTCTTCATTGGTGAAATGTTTAAACGTCGGAGATAGATGTGATAGCGAGTGAGATATGCGGGGCGAGAGAGGAGAGAAATAAATCTTAGGGGTATTCTAGTAATATCCTCCTATTATTATTTAGGAAAAAATCATCTCGGAGGATGGCACGACCCCTTTGGGCTCCTATGAAGGTTCCCCTGGGTGGAGGTAAGCTAGATCAAACTAAACTTTATGGATTTCTGCTCTTCGCTCTGCACTTTTCGCTCGCGCCCTGCAGCCATGACGAAAATACTCCTGCATTACTTAAGTAACGCTGCGTGAGTTAACTCACGCTAGTTTTCAAATTGCAAAAGTGGATATATAACTGTGGATCACAACGTTTTAGTGTGCTGTGTGGGATCTTCCAAAAGTTTAAGGGTGGTCTGTTTATTAATGACTTCACTGTTCATGGGAATCATGATTGAAGACTTGTGGTTGTGAATCATACCAACAAAATCATGACTGTGTGCAGTTCAAGACAAATACTTTGACTTAGAATGTTGTCCGAACTTGGGTTCCATATTCATTGTGGATCCCACATCAATAACACACCAAATGGTCCATTGAAGAATACATGCCCACAAAATACAAGGAAAAAATAAGTACTACAGTCAAAGGGACCAAATATAGTAGCTTAACCACCCAGCACCGCATAATTGAAATTGAGCTCACTTTTGCAATTTCAAAACTGGTGTGAGTTAACTAACGCAGGCCAAAATACCCCTGCATAAGTTAACTCACGCAACATTACTTAAGTAACGCAGGAATATTTTCATCATGGCTGCAGGACGCAAGCGAAAAGTACAGGGGAAGAGCAGAAATCAACTTTGTGTAATGTTTAAGTTTGGTGATACAAAGATTAAAAATCTGTTTTAACCTTTCATTGTTCTCTCGTGTATAAGTGGACAAATTTGAAAGGAAAAAAAATGGTGTTTTTTCCCGTTCGGATTGGTAAATCTATATAGGAACAATTTTTAAGAATCACGAGGATGGGAAGAAAAGAAAAAGGTCCCAAAATGTCAGGATTAAATATAGCATATCCATTTTGAAAGTTTAATAAAACGTGTTAAGCAACTTAAAGCATAGAAATATAACATGTTACTCCCTCCGTCTTACAATAATTGTCTTTTAACCTTTTTTTTTTCCTTAAAATAATTGTCACTTTGGAATACTAATACAACATTTATTATTTGTTTCCATTATTATGTCCCTATTTATTGAATTTCATTCAACTTAACTACTCCACTAACTACAATTAACAAGGGTATTTTAATAAATAATACTAATTTTACCATCAAAATCAACACAATTAACCATTTTCTTAATAATCGTGCATAACCTTAAGATTATTGTTTAGAGACGGAGGGAGTAAAATACATCAATAACCTAATTCCATTGAGATTAATTAAGTTCTAATTCTTTTTTATTTGTCAAAAATAATAAAGTTCTTGTAGATTATAAAAAATTGATGCCATTTAATATTAATATATTACTTAAATTACAAAAAAATGTTACCAAATTTATTTAACACTAATTACACTAATTACAAAATATAACATAAGAGACTTTTGGTTGTTTATAACTCAGTAATTTTTTTTCTCTCTTTTCTTTTGTGAGCCGTCAATAAAAACTCTAATTTCTTCTTCTTCATCCACTAAAAAGAGGTGGTTTAGGGTCAATTTTGACCCCAAATCACTCCTCTAAATCGTTTTTCTCCTTTCTTTTTATTTAAATAAGTGATTTTCACATCGAATTAGGTTTTTCTTTCGTGATTTCATTGTTTTTGTGCGACGTTGTTTTGTTTGTCGTCTTTGTGCGGCATTGTTTGTCTTTTTCCTCTTGTTCAGGTGTTTGTTCGGTTCAGATTGTCAGATCAGCTTCGATCCAGTGCAGATCCAACCAATGACTTTGGCGTCATCAACGTTGCAGATCCGGAGGCATGACTATTTCGGAGATTTTAATATAGTCATATTTGTAGGCTTATGTACTTTGTTGTTTTATGCTATTAACATGGATGTTGTGAGCTTGTTCACAGATTCATCTTTTTGTTTATAGCAAATTTGTATTGCATCGATGTACTCAATCAATTTGAATGAATATTGTTCGTAAAAAAAACACTCAATCATTTTAATTAAATAGTCCGATCTAGCTCAAGTTTAATATAGACTCGGTCATAAATCTCTATTGACTAGTTTGACTTTTTTTTTATTATGGAATCAACTGATCTAACTTATTTTAATCTTTACCTGCTGCTAACAAATTATCTCACCTGACTCTAACATATTACTCATTTTGTGTAAAATATGATCAAAATGAGTTTCAAAAGTTTCGTCTTTTTTTTTTAGGGAATCTCTCCTTTTGTTTATACTTTGTTACGGTGCGGGTAAATATTAATATTTGCGTATCAATAGGTTTTTTTTTATAGTAAATTTGCCTATCAATTGTTTTTCTTTTGAGGAAACCTATCAATTGTTAGTCATAGGTATTCTTCAAAAAAAAAAAGTTAATCATAGGTATGAATCTTGACATTAATTAAAATATAAAAATATTGCAATGTACTGAAATCATTTCACTCCACATAAGATGTATATCCCTTTAATGATTGATATTTTTTTATTATGAAAGGATTGATGTTTTTTGTTTTTACTTACCCACTACTTTTCTTTATTATATCAGTAAGAGTGGTGTGAGCAACTATATTACTTTGACGTATTCTTTCTAATACTTTTTTTTCCCTTTATATATTCTCCACACTAGAAGTAATTATAGAGGTAATCATATTTAAAGCGTTGAGACGTATCAAATATTAAATATAAATACTACTAATCAAAATTAAAATTTTAATTTTAATTCACGGTGCTGTAAAAGTTTAATTTCTTTTAATAGACTCTACCGATAAAACCAATAGGATTTCACTAATCTATGTATGGCCAATATAAGAATTTGTGGGACTTAAGATGAATTTCATCCAAATAGATCAGTTAGATTTTTTTTTTACCAATTTGGTTTTTTTAGGAAGTTACGAATATAGTTAGATTTTTTTTTTACAAATAATACAATTAGAATTATATGTTTATACTGTAGAAATTTAATAAATTAAATCTCATTATCACGTAGATATTGTCAATCTCAAATCCAAATAATCAAGGAGTAATAAATCATTCTGCTATATAGTACGGCAAGTTTAATAATAAAATAATAGTGATTTTGGTTTCTAATCCAACCATCTCGTACCATTTAGCATTATCCTAAATCATTTTGCTTCGTGAATGTGCAATGAATTTAATGAAAAAATAATAGTAATTTTTTGTCCCCAAATCCAAATAATTGTAATCATTTTAGTCTTTGACGTTAAAATAGTATGTAAATGCTGACCTTAACCTTTTCATACAAAGAAATATATGACGGTAAGTAAATCACATCCCTAAAAAAAATGGCAGTAAGTACTTACAATAACTAATATGACAATAAGTAATTATATTGAGTAACTAATATGACAATATTATATTAACAAGACATTTTAAAGCAAGAGACTGGTGTAGTGTCAAAAGTAAGTATTTATGTTATCGTCTCCAGAGGGACTGTTGCGATATTCTAAGCCGTTCAACAATCGGTGTCGTTCTGAGTTAGGGTTTTTCGATGGTTTTGTTTTATGAAATATAAACTACGTAATTGTAAACGATATGAGAGTTAACAGGGAAATGATTATGCTGGGATTAAACTTCATCAACCTACTTGTACGTATTCTCGGATTTGGGTTGCGGATTCTAACTATCAATCGATATTATCACGTATTGCTCAACAACATCATTCGTGTCCAAATGATATCATGATTTCTATTGGATCGTTTAATTGTCGATGTCTCGCACTATTAAACGGTCCAATAGTCGATTGTATCGTTGTATCGTCGATGTATCGCACTATACAATGATACAAAAGCTTTAAGTTTCAACATCCAAAGTGATTACCAACCTAAGTTCCATGTCTAGAACAAAAGTATTGATACATAATTATTCTAACCTAGATTCAAAAGGTATTTTTCAATCACAATTCAAATCCATAAGATCAAAACATGGAAAGCAAGAATAACATCAATATCATAAGATAAATTAGAATCACACAACATCCCAATCAAAGGGAATACATACTAATAGAGTTAACTACATTTAATCCCAACAAAAAGAGTTTAGTTACTCATTGTCATGGTAACCTTACAAGGAGAAAAGAAGAGATGGAATGGAACCAAGCCATGATGTCTCAATGATCTTGTGTCTTCCTTCAATCCTTGTGCTCCTTCCTCTTTAGGTTCTCTCTATGTTTTCCCCTGTTTTCTCTCTTCCTAAAGTGGCATAAGATATCTCTAATAATATGGTATCCTCTCTTTGATCTGTTTGAAAGACCTTTTATACTTTTTTTCTCTGACTCAACTCGCCTCGCGAGTAGGTGTGCTCGCCATGGCAAGTTGAGCTTTCTTCCCCAGTGGGTTTCTGCCACGTCAGCTCTGAGGGGTTAGACCGCCTTAACTCGCCTCCCGAGTAAATATGCTCGCCATGGCGCATGGGAGGCGAGTAACTATGCCTTCCTACCTTTGCTTGCTTTTGCTACTCGCCATTGCGAGTTGGAGGCGAGTAACTTCAACTTCCTGCCTCAGCTCGCCTTTGAGCTCGCCGTGGCGAGTTGACCTTTGCAATTCTTCGTGTTTTCTTGCATCTAAAGTGTCCAGGCGTGCATTTTCCTACAAAGAGTTGGCATTAGATGTGAAAAGCATAATTGAATGATTCTTCAGTATTTGTGAGCTTTTCACAGGATAACTTGCAAAACAAGTAATCAAAGTGCCTAAAATATATAGTCTATTTAACTCCTTTTTGACACTTATCAGAGACTATTTTGACTAATACAATGCACAACTAAAGACTATTTTGACATTTTGATAAATTGAGAGACTATTATAACTACTTCTTACATATTCAAGAACCAAAATGACTATTACTCTAATAATCAATTTTTTTTTAGGTTACAAACCTCACATGATTAGAATTTTTTTTGTAGGTTACGAACCTCATAGGCAGTCCCGTTCCTACGAATCCGGAGGCTCGGCTCTGCAAGTGAAAAGAGGTACGTAATAAAATGAAAATGTATTTTTTTTTTAAAGAACAATGCTCTATTTAAATTTTTCAAAAGATGTATACAAGGTGTCCTATATATGTGTTACATCCAAAGGTGAAAATCACTACCTTATACGTAAGGAACCTCAGATCACCCTCCAAAAAAAAACACCACCTAATACCAAAAGTAAGAGGACCCAATTCAAATAGGTCAATTTTTTTTAGGCCCATACCTTGGAGAGACTTAGTTCCATTGAGCGGTCTGCACACCCCAACGTCCGGCCCTGCTCATAGGATTAGAAAGTATCTCTCTCTCCCTCCATGATCCCTTAACCTTCGGGTGGTTCATTCTTATGAATCAATTCCATAGAGTTGTTTAAAGCATGAAGCACGTTGGTTGGAGAAAAACAATGTTAATTGGATATGTTTTTTTAATAGAAATGTACACAAAACATACGATAAGATAAAATAATGATTTCTGCTTTTCTCCCAGCATAAAACACTTGCGCCCAGCTGTTTTCTCCAAAATACCCCTGCGTTAGTTAAGTCACGTACCAATGGTCTGTGTGCGAGTTAACTCACGCAGATTGACCGATGGTTAGAACTCAAGAACACATGTTTTTTGACTTTGGTCATCTTTTCAACATTCAATCTACACATTTTTTTACACCATTTACACGTTTTATTTTTTTTTACCACATTTATGGTTTTTATAACCTACACTACCATTCCCACCTATAAATACCCCTCAATATTTTCCTATTTCCTCACACCATATCACTTTCTCTCCCTCCTCACTCTCTCCCTCTATTTCTCTCTTTTTTTCTTTTTCAATAGTCTCGTCTCTTCTTACCCCTTTGAGGTATAAAGTGGTCGGTTTTGAGGTAAATAGTGGCTAACCGGCTTGGGGAAAAAGTGATCAACCCTTGGGATAAAAGTAAATTTTCTTCTTTTTACCAAATTTAAATTTAGTCCAAGGGTTGATGATGTCTTTTCTCCCAAGAAGGTTGGTCACTATTTACCCCATGACCGATCACTTTTTACTCCAAGAGGGTAAAAAGAAAATAAGCAGGTTAAGTTTTTTCGAATAAATGTATCAATTATTGTATGAATTCTATTAATAAAACGAGATGTTGTTATATGTATTAATTTTGTTCATTTCTTTTTATTTATATTTGCTTTTATTTTATGATTTTGTATTTAATGTATAAATCCGAATAAATATTAATTTAGTTCATTTCTTTTTATTTTAATGAATAAATATTTATTTTAAGTGAATAAATAAATTAGAATAAAGTAAATAAATAATTTAGAATAACGTAAATTAATTAATTAGAATAAAGTAAATAAATAATTTAGAACAACGTAAATAAATAAATTAGAATAACGTAAATAAATTAATTAGAATAAAGTAAATAAATAATTTAGAATAACGTAAATAAATAATTTAGAATAAAGTAAATAAAATAATTTGAATATAGTAAATAAATTAAAAAAAATGAGTTAACTCATTGTGTGTGACTTAACTCACGCTGCATGACTTAACTTGCACAAATTTTTACACTTGCGTTAGTTAACTAACGCATGTGTAGTTGTGGTATTTTAGTTGGACGCGAGCGAAACTTGTTGGGTAAAGAGCAAAAATTTAAAATAATACTATCATCTTTCTTATCATGTGCATCAAACATATGATATGATAAATGTTTATCTTGTCACTATTATATCATATATTTATCGAACTTTTTTTCTTCTTCAAGTAGCTTAGTGGCTAGAGCTCACACATTTTAAATGTGGAGAAGTGAGGTGTCGGGGTTCGAACCTCAGCCCCTGCATATAATATGCAATATCTCTACCAACTAAATTAAGATCACAAAAATATTTTTATCCAACTTTTTATCGTATCACATTATGCCCACGAAAGAGACCCTAATTGTTTTCGGTTGTCACACTTTTCTTATAAATTAGAGTACCCCATCCACTCACTCCCTCACACATCATTATTCTTTCCTCTAAACAAATATTTTCCAACCCTTTCCTTCTTGATCAATGGCCTTTTCTCAAGAAGTTGAATCCCCATCTCCCTCCCTAGTTTTTCAAGTACGAAGAAACCAACCAGAGCTAATCATTCCAGCCACACCCACTCCCCATGAAACCAAGCTACTATCCGATATAGACACACAAGGTGGTCTTCATGCCAATGTTCCAATCATACAATTCTACCATAACGAGCCATCAATGGCAGGAAAAGACCCAGTTGAAGGCATAAGAAATGCAATTGCACAAGCACTTGTGTTTTACTACCCACTTGCTGGTAGAGTTAAGGAAGCTGATTCTGGTGGTAAACTCATGGTGGATTGTAATGGAGAAGGTGTTATGTTCATTGAGGCAGATGCTGATGTAACACTTGACCAATTTGGGGAGCTTAAAGCACCTTTTCCATGCTTACAAGAACTTCTTTATGATGCTGCTGCTCCGGAGGGAGTTCTCAATACTCCCATCCTGCTTATACAGGTCTATATATAGAATTTCTATTTCTATTAGAACATGGTTACATAAAATAAAATTAACTATGCATGGCAACATCACTAGATCTATGCATAACCTCTAAAAAAAATAAAAAATATCTATGTATAATGCATTATACATATATAAAATAATTTTGCACTAAGCTTTACATACTAATAATTAAATTCAAAGAATGACTACATGTACCAATAATAGGTAGTAGCGTAAGGTATTTAAATATCTTAAACAAGTAGTCATTTCATGCTTATAAACAAAATTTGGTTGGGAGTGCATAATAACTTTGGTTCAATCTCTTCAACAAGTAGTATTGCGTCGGTATGTCACAATTTAAAAAAACAAAATATTAGAATCTAAAAAAAATCTAAAAACAGTTTTAAATAAAAAGCTGTCAAGAGTGGTTTATCAAAAAATAGATTTTCTTTGGAGGAGAGAGAAAATTAGTGTCAAAAGATTGCAATAATTTAAAAAAAAAAATGATTTTTATCACGGTACACAAACACAAAATAGATTTTGATTTTTTTTATAAAAACTCTAAAAAAATAATCTCTAAATTATTCAAATATCACTTTTATTTTAATCCGTAACAAAGAGACTCCTTATCACTAGGTTTTTTTTATTTTATAGATGTTTGCTTTTTACCTTTAATTTTTTATCACTATGGCAAATACCTTTTTTTAGTCCTTTTAGTTTGACATAACTCCCAAGTTAATCATTTAAGTTTCAAATAGGTTCTTTTAGTTAATAAATTATTTCATTGTTACCTCTGCTGTCAGTTTCCGTTTAATTGATGTTAATGTGGCCGTTAAGTTGCTGACTTAGATCAAAACGATGCGTTTCAAAGGCTCCAGGTAGTCCAAAATTTGCGTTTAATGGTCACAAACTATCATTTATAGGGCTAGAAAGGCAGTTATTGATAACAAGAACCGCCTTTCTAGCCTTATAAATGATCATTTGTGACCACTAAACGCGTCATTTGACACCCTAAAGCCTTTAAAATACACTATTTTAATCCAATTCAACAACTTAATAGCCAAATCAGCATCAGTTAAATCGAGACTGACAACAGGGGTAACGTTGAAATAATTTATCAACTAAAAGAACATATTTAAAACTCAAAGGACTAACTTGGAAATTCTGCCAAACTAAAAGGATCAAAATGGTATTTGGTCTTATTTGCGTATATAAGTTTGATTTTTTTAACAACAGGTGACACGTCTGAAATGTGGTGGTTTCATCTTTGCTCTCCGGTTCAACCACGCTATGGTAGACGGAGTTGGCACAGTTCATTTCATGTTAGCAATCACAGAAATAGCAAAAGGTGCAAAACAACCTCCGATTCAACCTGCATGGCAAAGAGAGATTCTAAACGCAAGAGATCCTCCACATGTTACATTCAACCACCGCGAATACGAACAACTAATCGATATCCAAACTGATACCATTTTAACCGCAACAGAATTTTCAGAACGATCTTTCTTCTTTGGGCCCACCGAGATATCTGCAATACGAAACCTACTTCCACGTCATCTCGACAATGCATCAACCACCTTTGAAGTCCTCACATCGTACATTTGGCGTTGCCGCACAAAAGCTTTGAAATTAAACCCAACCGAAGAGGTTCGAATGATGTGCATCGTGGATGCACGTGGGAAATTTGATCCTCCTATTCCGGTTGGTTACTATGGAAACTGTTTCGCATTCCCAGCAGCAGTTGCAACCGCTGCTGAGATATGTGGAAACCCGTTAGGGTTTTCCGTTGAGTTGATAAAGAATGCTAGTGGTGAGGTGAGTGAAGAGTATATGCATTCTGTGGCGGATTTAATGGTGACTAAAGGACGACCATTGTTTACTATTGTGAGGTCTTGTCTTGTGTTGGATACGACATATGGTGGATTTAGAAATTTGGATTTTGGATGGGGGAAGGCAGTGTATGGTGGACTTGCTAAACCTGGGGCTGGGAGTTTTCCTTCTGTGCATTTTCATGTCCCTGGCCAAAATGCAAAAGGAGATGAAGGAATATATGTTTTGATTTCCTTGCCTACTAATGTTATGACAACTTTTGCCAAAGAGTTAGATGACTTGATTGCTTGAGCGACGACAGCAATAAATTAAGCCACTTTATCTATTTTTAGAATGTCTTTTATTTAAGTATTTGAAACCGCAAATAAAGTCTGAGAGTAGTTTATCTACCGAAAAAAAAAAAAGGTCTGAGAGTGGTTTCATTGTTTGCATTGAAGA
>Ga0315914_1009281_pt1 | contig 12724 bp, 7 predicted proteins | sample MpolenodulesMG_FD_203920 | JGI IMG/M metagenome (GOLD analysis project Ga0315914, IMG submission 203920) | Medicago polymorpha root nodule microbial communities from Los Angeles, California, United States - elongated nodules | ecosystem: Host-associated > Plants > Roots > Nodule | place: USA...
TCCGCGGTATCAAAGTGTCTCGAGAAGCTCCACTCCTGACACACTTATAATTTGCTGACAACTGATTCCTATTTTGTAGGGAAAATGAAAAAGAAGCACAGACTATATTAGAAGCTCTTATAAAATATGAAGGGGCCTCAGGGAAGACAATAAATTTACAGAAATCAGAAATATTTTTTTACCAAGAACACGAATCACACGACTAGGGAGATGGTGAAGAGAATTTTACAAGTTTCAGAGAGTATAGACTCAGGAAAATATTTGGGTTTACCATCGAGACCACATTTGGAAGAGAGAATACAAAATTGGTCAGGAAAACATTTATCCATTGTAGGAAGAGAGGTACTAATTAAATCAGTGTCTCAATTGATTTCAACTTATTTTCTGAGTTCCTTTCTACTTCCGACAACTTTAAGGGAGGAGATGCAAATATTGTTGAATTTGTTTTGGTGGGGATCAAATAGACAAAACGGGAAAGGTATCAACTGTTAAGGTCGGAGAAGCTAACGTTGAGGATAGAATATAGAGGTATGGGTTCAATTTGGCAATGCTTAGGAAGCAAGGTTGGAGGTTAGAAACCAACCATGATACTATAGTTGCAAGAGTTTTCAAAGCTAGATATTTTCCAAGAGGGAATTTTGTGGATTCAAAACTGGGGTGTAGAAATTACTCTATAACTTGAGAGTAGTTTATTTCAATGATAATGGTGCTCCTTTTATAACAGAGAATACAACTAATCAACTTTTTAATCTCTCGAGTGACATAATGAAAAATAAACAACTATTAAAATAGAATAACAATGAAGGAAATAATATATATTTTAACATGGGGTCACAACCCAAGTTCTGTATGAGGTAGTATCCATGTTTCACATGTAATAGTCAGAGGAGGCCTTAGATGGAGATTGGGAGACGGTTCACAAATCATAAGCATGGTGGGGTCCTTGGATTAGCAATGAAGGGAGTGCATATGCGACCAGAAACATACCGATAGGAATGGAGGGCATGATGGTTAGAGAGCTGATTGACGCAAATGCCAATGAGTGGAATAATAATAATAATAATAATAATAATAATAATAATAATAATAATAATAATAATAATAAAACCCCTCAACATAAAACCCCTTTAAATTGTTGCTGCATTTGTAGGACACTTGAAATTATTTCTTCAAAAATTTAAACAAGAACGCATAAAAAATAACTTTGTTAGATAAAATACTTGGGCTGAGTCGCGGACTAGTCGCTTTATTTAAAACGTTTCGCGGCTTTGTCTCAATGATGCAACAATTATTTCCAACCTTGACGTCCCCGTGATAAAACATCCCTCCAAATCTTAATTATGAGTACTCTCTTCACACAGAAAACTCACCAAAACAACACCCTAAAAGTTACTTATGATACTGCTCAAAAAACTGAAAGAAATTGACAATGTTTCTTTTCTTTTTCTTTCTTTCGTAAAAACCAACCCCATAACTTGTAACATATTATCATACTTTATACATTTTTTTGACAAAAACAAAACGATATTCATTCATTCAAATTGATAGAATACATTAGAATCAACATCGCTAATAACGTAAATGGTAAAACTGTAAACAAACTCACAACATCTAAGTTAATAGCATACAACGGCAAAATGCCTACAAACAATATGATAAAATCTAAATCACCAGAATACCCATGCTTCCGGGATCTGCAACATTGACGTCCAAAGCAGTGATTGAATTTGTGATTGACTAAAGCTGATCTTTCAGTATGAACCAAATGAACACCACAACAAGACGCGAAATCAAACAACGTCGCACAAGACGGCGGACAACACAACGTCGCACTAAGATGATGAAATCCCGAAAAAATACAAAAGAAAAAACTTGATTTATGTGGAAATCACTTATTTAGATTGAAAGAAAGGGGAAAAAAGATGTTGATGGGGTGATTCTAGGTCAAAAAATGACCGAAAACCACCCCTCCTCGACGAGTGAAAGAGAAAGAAAACTCAAGAAAGTCAAAGAAGCTAAAGCTACTATACTGGTTCATCAGTATGAATTATTTAGGATGAAGGAGGATGAAGACATTGAGACTATGTACTCAAGGTTTCAGACTCTAGTCTTTAGACGTTCTATCTTAATTTTTAGAGATACAATCTCTAGTTGTAACCTAGGACAAGCTTCAAATGTACCAATGTCTTTGGATTTAGGAGACTCCCTCCACCAAAGAGCGGATCATGAAGTTAAAAGGAATGCTAACAACACTTAGCAGATTCATCTCCAGATCCGCCCAACACGCTCTTCCTTTCTTCAGACTCCTAAGGAAAGAAGCGATCCACTTAGTAAAGTAATCAAGAGCTACGATCAGAAATTTCAGCTGGTCGGCTCCCTTGTGGAACGGTCCTAGGAGGTCAAATTACAACTTGTGCTTTGCTTGTGTAGTTTTTGTCTTCAAATAAATTTTAAAGAAATAAAATACAACTGACCTTTTCATTAAAGATACTAAGAGAGAAATTGGAGTTTCTCTTGCTAAAAAACTATGGCAAGCTTGTATCATACTTTATACATGTCTTCCACTCTATCCTTTAATACCATTTAATTCGATTTTTTTCTATGATAAAAAGAAATCAACCCTCAGTTTAATGTATCAGATTACATTAAACAAAATTGAATTAAAAAAAAAACGTTATGTTCCCTAATTATGTCACCATATTAATGTGTAGTATTGTCCATTAATATAATACCAAAAACAAACTTGCTGAAACGTTGAAACTAGGAAATGCAATAAACAATTGAACTTGATTTTGTTTTTAAATTATGAAAAACCGTTTGACAATAAGTATGAATTCAAAGTTGTTGTTTTGTAACGAAAGTCATAATCTCTGTTGTAACAAATGATCTTTATATAAAACCAAATTATTAATTAATTCTTATTATTATTAACTTAATATTCGCATGTAGTCAATATTTAACCTAATATAGCCCAGAGCCCATTTGTATAACCTACCAGATCTTAAAATTGTGCAGCACCGTTTTGTGTGTGTGTGTGTGATCGTCTCTCACACTTGATTGATAAATTGATCACACATTTTTCTACTTCTCTACGAAATCTTTAATTTTTATCGGTTAGTTCTCGTTCTTGTTAAACATCTACCGCATTTGTCACCGTTGTTTGAGTTTTCTGTCATATATTTTAGGGTTAATATATGTTTACCCATGTATTATTAGCGATTTCCAGTTTTCTTGTAAAAGAAAAATTGTTTAAATTTTAACCCTGTAATTTTGAAGATGATTTGGTTTTGGACCTTCGTGAATCTTGACTTGTACAAAATCGATGATACGACTTGGGGGTAAACCTCTCACATTACAAGGGTGAATGTTCCTTAAAATTTTGTAATTTGATTTCAAAGAATCTTCAAATTACAAAGTTGAAATGTAAACAAATTTTATCAGGATCAATCGCAAATCGTTAATACTACAGGGGCAAACATATATTAACCCTATCTTTTATAGTCTTTTCCGTATTTTATCTTGATTTTCATTTAATCATAAAATAATATATAATAATGCTGGGTATTTTCTTTTATAGTTTTTAATATCATATTTTGGTTGTGAGTAGTTAGAAGAGGAGTAAAAAAAAATAGAACTGTTTTATAAAAGGTTTAGGGTTTTCTATCATGTGTAAATTTGCACATGTTAAGAAGTTTTAAATAGTAACTTTGCATTGAAACTTGTATATTTTGTATTAAATACATAACTTTTTAATAAATAATTATTTATTTTCAATAAAAATTTACTAGTTTTAGTAACTTTAACATATGCAATGTTGCACATGTTAGACAAACCGATTATAAAATTATATTCCGTTTGAGAAAATAATACTGAATATGCATGCTTTTAGCCCAATAGTATCATGATTATTTAGTTATAACAAATCTATTGTAGGTAGAAATATTCATCAATATATGAAGAAAACCAACTTCTTTTACAAGTTGGACATATGTTCCCGATTGTTATTAAAATTTGGTTTTGTGATTATAAATAAATTATACTTTCATATATGGATTATTATACTCAAAAGTTTAATTTCATTTTAAATAAAACTTAGCTTATGTTTTATCTATATCACTAAATGTTAATAATTTATTTATTTACACTGCTTGGTTGATGTAAGTTTATTTAGTATTTTTGTGTTATTATCCATAGGCGGACGAAAAGGAGAAGTGGGCATTGAGTTTGTGTTATTATGTGAAAGCTTTTATTGAGGTATGGGGTGTGAGAGAGTTCAATTATGTGTAAAACAACTGCAATGAATGGAAAAACCGTATTTTTCACATTTCATTCGAGCTTGCTGTGACAGAAATAGCCCATCGAGAGACAATTATATTAATGTGAAATTTTGGAAGTGTGAGATTAAAAAATGAATTATAAACTTCATTAAGTTCTCGATTGATTTAATGTATGTTGAAATGTGTGCAATTTGAGTTCTAAATTGATACTGTGATTTTGGTTGAGTAATTGATATTTTTGTAATTCTTGATATTCTTGTTGTTGTTGAGTGTCTTGAATTGAGGAGAGTGTCTATGAGGTCAAGTTTCCACCGTCTTATCAATAATGATAAGACAACCACTTTTTTCCCAAGTTTATCAATAATGATAAGACCACCATGTCATTTCCCCTCTCCGGCCTATCAGAGATGATAAGACCAACATGATATGGTGAATTGTCCTTTCATCCACGCGGTGGCATAATACTATCGATCTCCTAATCAAGTACTTCATAGTAGAATGATACCAAATAATGTTAAAAGTCTAGTCTCTACATTGAGCATGCATGTTGTTGTTCGAATTGTGATAGATCTGGCTGAATGTAGGGAGTTAGATTGTTGTTTTATCTTGATAATCTGTATTAAAGATGATTGATGTATCATTGTTCCTACTTGGTGAGTTATATGGAGAAGTTTAAACTTTGATGGTTAGAATAGCTGTTTTTTTTTTTAAAATGTGATTTGATAAAATATGGTGCTTACTTGATAACTTTGAGTATTCTTCTCAATCATTTTACTCTTGTTACATCCCTTTCGTTGTTTGTGTTTGTTTGCCTTGATTCGCGTTTGTGAAATCGCAGTAAATACATGTCGTTGAGCCGTAAGGTTTTTGATGGTAGAAGTCCGCTCTGATGGTGACACCTAAAAATGGTTTTTTTTTTGGTAGTGACTTGAAAATGGTTTGTTAGAGTATATATTAGTTCTAATGTATATAATGGTTTATTTTTTAAAGAGAAGAGTGGTCACTTTTTATATAGTTTTATATTTTCTTTTTCTTTTTCTCTACTGTGAAATGCCTATTTAAAAGTATTTTTTTCTCCATGTGAAATGCCTCTATAAAAGTATTTTTAAAAAAGTTATTTTAAATTTAAAAATATAGGTCTTGGGGTTTAGGGTGTCACGCCATTTCTTACCAATCGTTGATTGGCTATGTACTATTATTGAGACTTATGGGTTGTCTTGCAAGTTTGTTTGTCTGTCTTTTTTATTTCACCCAATTTACTTTTATTTGTTTCCTTAGGTGCTCTACGCAAAACTATTGGTTTTGGGATGACCTTAGAATTATTTTAGATTGCATGAAAATTTGACTATTTTGATCAAATAGAGTATCTACATAGATTTTGTTTTCTTCTATTTATTTATTGAGTTTTAGTTCTTGATATAGTTTGTTGACATTGATTGATATATATTACTTATTCCCACCAAGTTGGATGATGCTTGGTTGTGGTTGTTTAATTGAATTAAGGAATTAGAAAGGACATTTCTATTCTTGTTGTCCAGTATCTTATCGACCAAGAAGCAGTTAATTATGCTTTGTGATCATATTGGAGAAATTGATAATGCAAACAAAGAGGAAACTAAGGAAATTGTGCACCCACTAAAATTACTAGTCTTATAGTTATTTTGTATCATCAGAAGCATTAAACATGGTTATATGGTGTAGTATTAACCTATTAGTTAAGCATGAAAATCTTTGGATCTTAGTGCATGTTTATTATACATTTGATGAATCTTGAATGTATGTCAAGGTCTAAAATTTTCATTTGTAATTTCCTTCTGTAAATTGTGTGTCAATTATCTGATATTTCAACATGTTGTTATCAATACATGTAAATAAAATGTTGATTAGTTAGTGTATGCTTGAAAGTTTTGTATTTTGGGTTTATTTGTGTGTTGAAATTTTTGTAGCATCATTAAAGGTCTAAGACACATAGAAGCTTTGAAACAGGATGTTGATGAGATCATAAAGGTAATTTGACAATGTAAATGTTGATATTTTTATTTTTTTTTAGTATATGTCAACATCAAATTTATACATTGAAACATTGAAGTGTCTTTTAGATACTTTTTGTTTGTTAGGTTTTTCCATGAATTTATGCTTGCCAACTTGATTGCAATCTAAGTAACTTCGTGGCAGAAACTTACAAACAAAAATTCTCTAATGTATAAATTCGATATTGACATATACTAAAAAAAACAAAATCAACAAATCAACATTTGCATGTCAAATTACCTTTATGATCTCCTCAGCCTCCTGCTTCAAAGCTTATTTGTGTCTTGACCTTTCATGAAGCTACAAAACTTTCAGCACACACCTAAACCCAACATACAAAACTTTAGAGCCTACATTAACTGATCGACCCTTTGTTTGCATGTTTTGATAACCATATGTTGAATTCTCAAATCTTGGACACACATTAAAGTTCACGGAAGAAAGCTACAAATTAAAGTTTAGATCTTGACACACGTTCAAGATTCATCCAATGGAAAATAAACATGCATTAAGATCCAAAGATTTTCATGTTTAACTAATAGGTTACTACTACATCATATGACCAATGTCTAGTGCTTTTAATGATAAAATATAACTAATGAAACTACTAATTCCACTGGATGAACATTTTCCAATGTTTCCTCTTTCACTGCATTGTCAATTTTTCCAATGTGATAATGAAGCATAATCGACTGCTTATTGGTCAATAAGATACTTGAAAACAAGAATACAAATGTGCTTGCAAATTCTTTACTTCAATAAACAGCCACAAACAAGCATCATCTAACTTGGTGGGAATGGATATATAGATCAATCATTGTGAGCGAGTTATATCAAGAACTAAACTCAATAAATGTTTGATAAGATGTGACAAATTTTAACGCAATCTAAAATAATTCCAAGGCCATAACAAGCCTAAAACCAATGTTTTAAAACTTAGACTGGAGGGCTTTTTAGCCCCTTTTTGTAATTAAAAATAAAACTCAGACATGTGGTCGACCCGACCCAGTCAAGGTATTGGGTCACTGGTTAGACCGGTGTATTAATGGTCGGACGGCATGACTGTTAACCCAATCTATATATAAAAAATTTAAAATTGGCTTAAATTTCATAACTATAAAATTTAACAAAAAATTTCTATGAAAAAAAAAATTGATAAAAATGCATGCATTTATACAAACAAAATTAACAAGAAACATAAAATTAACAATATTTTATCACCAAAAAAAAATATTATCAAACATTTTAGTGTAATTAATTTGTTATTAAATATGATGTGCCATATAATTAAAAAATATGACAAATCATCAATTTGTTGTACATAAATTTAAGAAATGGACCAAAATTGAGTGACTTTAAAAATAAGGAGACTAATATTGCAAATAAGGTAAAATAGGTGGACTAAAATTGTAATTAAACCAAAAAAGTAGATTAGATTAAAACATTATTAATATCTAATCAGTGTACATTTTGGATGATGTTTTTAAAATGTCTCTTAATTGAATTCGATTTTTATGACGAAATTGGCTAAAAAGGTTTTAAGGTCAGGAACTTCTAAAATTAAATGACTTGAATGTAAAAAATAATCTAATTTTAAATAACTTGAATTTAAAAAAAAATGACAGAAATGTAAATGACCTGGAAGTTAAATTGTGAAGAAGTAAATGAATGTAACAATAATAATGTTTAAATTGAAAGATTGATGGAAAACATAAATTGCTTCAAAAGTACATTTAAGAAATTGAAAAGACTTTACAGGAAGTGTAAAAAGATTGAGTATTTTTATGGTTAGAAATAGATTTAAAAACTAAAGTATTGACCATTTGTTTAATGAAGTTGAATCACGTTCAAAATTTGAACAAAAATATATAGAAAAAAATGGTTGAGCATCAGTGAAATGAAAATATGGAGAGTTTAGGTTGCTCTGATACCATAATGAATTTGAATTATTTTCAAATTTTGAACATAATTTAATTTCATTAAGGTTTTCGTTTAAGAACTATTATTTATAGAGAAATTGAAACTAAGGTGCATTTGATTTGCTAAGAAATAGGGGATTGGAAAAAAATTGTAGTTTGTTTTATTTAAAAACTGGTCTTGGTCCAGGACAAAACAGAAAGTAAGGGATCAGACAAAAATAGAAATTTTTTATGACATGTATATAATAATGTTATGATTTATGACCATAAAATATCAAAAATTTAATAACTTAACTATTTAATATTTAATTTATCATCTTTAAAAAAAAAAGTATTCAATTTATCATTTTAATGTTTAGTTTGAAGTTATTGATAAAATAATGATTAAAATTAAAAAGGTAAATTTATAAACTAATGAAGAATCTAATCAATGACATGTCATAAAAAAAGTTAATTTCTTCAACAAAAAAAAAGTTAATGGAATGTACAACGTGAACTTTTGTGGAAAGAAATGAGACTAAAATTGATTATAGGAAATTTATAAGGACAAAGTTTGAAAGAAAAAAAAAAGTAGCGGGAGTAAAAATATGACATTCCGCGAGGAATAAAAACATAATTAAACATAATTTTTGAAGTAATTAACTCTATTATATCAGCCAACCAGTTTAAGTCGTTAAAGTAATTTATACAATAAATGTCGAAATTTTGTTTTAAAATTAATACTTCTAGTGCAATTATATGAATATTGCTCTAGGATAAATTATTTCAATCATGGTACCCATAGTTTAGCCAATTTGATTCAGAGTACCCTCACAATATTTAAAAACTAAATTGATGATATTCAAAATATGAAAAATGTTCTTGTTTTTTTTGTGTGCGCAAAATAGAAAACAATCCTAATTCTCAAAATAAAACCAATAACTCTAGGATTCTCTTTATTGTTGTTGTTTTTATTTAGTTAGACATTTATTTATACCTTGGCAAATCCACCATCGACCCTAAGATCAAGACCAGTTACAAACTCAGCTTGATTAGAAACTAAAAACAATACAGCATCTGCCACATGTTTAGGCGTGAGAACCACACCCTCAAGCCTTGCATAATTTTTATAATTCTCTTGTGCTTCCTCATTGCTCATTCCCAACAACTTACAAGTCAAAGGTGTTGCCAACCCATTCGGCGAGACAGAGTTAACTCTTATCCCGTGTGCGGCTAGTTGTACGCTGGCCGCACGCATTAGTCCCAATACTGCATGCTTTGACATCGTGTAATCCGTTGACCTCGAGCCTCCCCGACTACCAGCAACACTCCCTGTACACACAATGCTCCCCCTCACACGACCCTCCACCATTGCTCGCGCCGCGTGTTTCACACAAAACGACATTCCACGAACATTGACGGCAAATAAACGGTCAAATTGGGACATATCAAGTTCCATTATTGTTTGAGCTGTGGAACTAATGATTCCAGCATTACTGAACATGATATCTAGCTGTTGTGAGAATAACGAAATTTCATTTCTCAAATACTATTTATTTTCTCATTTACTTCCTCTATTTACTCAAATAGAAACAAAATAAAACCATCATGTTTGGTAGAGATCACAATTAACTATAGTAGGTAATTTAATATTAATATTTTAAAAATTTCATTTGATTAATGTTCTCATTTGGTAGAGATTCCCATATTTAATGTAAAAAAATGATTATTGACTTAAAGTGTAATTATCTTTTATATTACGCCAAAAAAATAAATAAATGAACAATCATTCTCACCGATTATTGTGCAATCGATTATTTTGAAGTCCGAAGAGAGTGATAAATAGGATTGAAAATATTACGAACCTGCCCATAAGTATTGACTGTTGATTGAACGAGATTTTTAACTTGATCTTCGTCCGTCACGTCACAATGGATGTAGGTGCACCTTTGGTGACCTATGGAAGCAGCCACTTGATTTCCAAGCTCATCTTGGATGTCAGCTATCACAACCACGCGTGTGCCTTCGTTGGCAAAGACACGCGCCGTGGCTTCGCCGATGCCACTAGCACCTCCTGTCACTATGGCTACTTTGCCAGATAATTTCAGAGTGATGTTTGTAGATGGAGCTTCTGCCATGTTTGGATGAATATATAGTTGAATCTAAATATTACTATTAGAAGGTGGAGAGAGAGTGTGTACTATGGATTTTAAGCTATAGTGCTATTAATAAAATTTATACTTATCGAAAACTGAAAAGTTGTATCTATATGTACAACCTTTTAATATGAGATTAGTTTATAAAGATGTATTAACAAGTAGTAGCTGGTTACACGCAAAATTTGTATTCTTATATCTAAATGGTGATGAATGATGTTAGTGGAAAATGGGCCATAAAATTTAACTACTTTTGGAATTTTATGTTTGGACAATATTACATCTCTTGTTGCTTTCTTGCTCTCCATGTGCTACGCGTGGAATATAGCAGGTCGTGTTTGTCAAAAGTTCATTACATTTGAATGAATAAATTTAAAAGAAGAATGCTAAGGTCATGACGCGTGTACACACAATATATATGGGTCTTGTTAACTTGTGTCCTAAGGACATGAGATAAGAATCCAAATAAAAAAATTTAATTTTAAAAATTGTGCATTTATAACCTATGTTAAGTTAAGAAATTTAAAAAAGAACACACACACATATATATATATATATATATATATATATATATATATATATATATATATATATATATATATATATATGACACTATCTCATTATCATGGATGTTTACGGCTCAGACTACTCCTTGTCTCGGAAGAAAACACAAAAATTTGACTCCAAAATTAATTAGTTGCCCTAAAAAAAGTTGAGTTGATATTTCTGTGTTTTTTTAATCGGATCTGAACTCAATTTGTGTAGGTTTAACTTCCAAAGAAATGCTCTAATGTTGCAAACTAACCTCAAAGTCCACAGTGACTAATGGATTTTGAAGTAAGGGGCTTTTTTGTATTTTTTTTCTCAATCATGGATTAATCTAAAACGATGTGTACAACCAAAAACTAAAATTAAGGATGGATATGGTTGGATTTGGGATGAAAACTAAACCAAACCGAACTGAATTGTTTGTTAAATTTGAAATAACTTAACCGAATCGAATTATTTGTATTTCGAACTGAACTGAATTGCTGCAAACCGAACCAAACTGTTCTGAACTGAACCGAACTGTTATTTTTTGTACCCTTGGAAAAAATATATATATAAAAAGAAACGAAATCGAATTTTAGTTACCGAACTGTTTCGAACTGAATCGAACTGTTTCAAATCGAACCGAATTGTTTTGAACCGAACCAAACTGTTTCAATTCAGTTTCATAATTGTTAATAATGGTTTAGTTTTTTTTTTTTTTTTTCCTTCAGGTTTTTAGTATTTTGCCCCATTCCTAATTAAAATGGCTATCTTTCCTTATTATATCTCATTGAGGAGAAGTTCTTGTGTAAATATTATATAAGTTTTAGATAATTAAAAGATATATATTTTACATGTTTTTTTCAATCTTGTGTCGAAAAGTTTGTGTTCATGTAAATATTTTTCGTCATTGAGTGTGGGTATGGAACTTGAGAAAAGAGAACAAACATCGAGAAGTGAGATAAAACAATTTAAAGGGATCAAAAGCTTTATTGTTTCTTTGAAGATGGATTCAACTAGGACTTTCTTTCCTATAGAGTAATTTGTAGTTGTTTCTCTTTTTTTCTTTTGTTCTTTTCTTTTTTCTTTAGCATCGTAACAAAAAAAGAAAAAACTTATTACTCTAACAAATCCTCTTTAAAATGGATGAAAAACAATTGGGTTTTGTTGAGGTAGACTTCAAACTTCAAATACTCAAGTAAAGAGTGTCAAAATTAATCTTTAGACATCTAACAATTGCTCACATGCACCTAAAACATGTCGAACGATAACTAATCATCGTTTGACGCTAAACGGTAATTAATTGTCGTTCAAGCAAGTTTTTGTCTAAAGAGCAATCCTCGAGAGTATCATCATTTTATGACTATTTGAAATGAGAAGGGCTCCAAAAGCTCCTAATAAAACTAACGGAATAAACACAAGATTCATGTTCGAACTCAATTTATGTAGGTTAAAATCACAGCAAAGCACTGGACCAGCAGATTAATTTTTGAAATGATTTACAATATATTATTGTATATATACTTTATACTTTTTTTTTCGATAAGGCCAAGAGAAAGGTTGGGTATCCGGGAGAATCTGAAGCATCCCAACTAGGTTGGCACCCAACAGATTCCCCCATCCTCTACTGCCTTTCCAATACGTAAATTTTATTAAAAAAAAGGAAAAAAATTACAAAGAGGGGGGACTAAGCCAATACCCTCAAAAGAAAAAGAAATATATACAGAAAACTAGGAACAGAAGTAATTAAGGAAATAAAGTTCGGATCCCATTCCTGTCCCTAGCAAAATCTTCCCCCAAAGATGGAGGCAACAAAGTGAACAACCCCGTG
>Ga0315914_1009282_pt1 | contig 12724 bp, 6 predicted proteins | sample MpolenodulesMG_FD_203920 | JGI IMG/M metagenome (GOLD analysis project Ga0315914, IMG submission 203920) | Medicago polymorpha root nodule microbial communities from Los Angeles, California, United States - elongated nodules | ecosystem: Host-associated > Plants > Roots > Nodule | place: USA...
TAAATTCTTGTTAGGCTGGTTTAAATGAAGGTATTGAAGTGTCAAGGAATGTACCTCATTCTTTTGACACTTGAATACCGTCATTTAAACCAAGCCTAACAGGTATTTAATCTTTTGAATGGAACAATAGAAATGTCGGACGAATGTTGGAGTCTTGTTGCTTAGCGAGTTTGAATTTACCCCATTCAGAGGTAAGATAATTGTTGTAGTTGGAAGGTATATTTTCGAATGTAATGAATTTACCACTTTTCGAATTTATTTCATCATTACGCAACTTTTATTCAAATTCACGTTGAACTTAATTAGTGTTTATTCGAATACGCAATTTTTAATTAAAATTATTCAAACTGACGACTTGAGAGGCTTATGTTCTGGACTAGCCAAATACCTAGCCTACCAAAAATAGGGCCCAATTCTCTATACTAACTTCAACACTCCTCTTCTGTATCTTTACTGCTTCATTTCTTCCTCTTAGCATCATTGGAAGCATATATATACCTTGTTGAGACAACTGAAGTGATGAACTATCCATGTTTAATCCTATTACAAGACAAGTTTCTGGAAAAGAAAAGTTCTAAAAATCTGACAAAATGTGCATGAAATCGTTGGTGCTACAAAGAACTAATTCTTTTAAAAAATGGAACCGTTCGATCTAAGGCGCTTCTTGTGTTGTTCTATTGTTCTGTTTCTAGGAAATATTGGTTGTTGTGATGAGATGATGGTGATGATTATAACGATGATGATGATGTTCTTGATGATTGTTGTTATTTTTGAATTTTTCTAGGTATATGATGAAGATGATGATTGTGTTGATGAATATCGTATTGAAGATGATGAACAAGAATAGGGAAGAAGATGAAGAAAGGGAAAACAAATTAAACGTTGTTTGTTCACGGTAAGATAAAATAGTCATGTGTAATTTAATGGTTCCTTTTTCTAAAAATATTGAACGGGTTAAATTGAAAAAAATAATAAAGTCTATGATGACCATCTTTTAACGTTGGTCCATCTTAGATATTTGGAGTTAAAATTAATAGAATAAGACTAATTTGACTGACAGAGATATAGATAAAGGACCAATATAAACAGTTTAGAAGTTATGGGACCAAAATAAAATACATATATAAGTTAAGGCGAAAATGACCAATTAAGCCAACATTTAAGGATAGAAATACAATCTTTAAAATAAAACCAACTAAGAGTGATCGTTCACATGATTATTGAAGCTACCAACCACCAACTTTGTGATATCAACTTACTAGTGTTGTTTGGTTTATTTAAATTCATGTGTTCACTCTTTTTATCATGAACTTTGATATTGTTTGCTGCAATGAAAAGAGAATGCAGTTTATGAACTCATTGTTCGTAGTAATTTGAAATTTATATCTTTTGCTGCAACAAATAGCTAATGAAGTCTATGAGCTAAGTGCTCATAGGAATTTGAGATAACTTCTGTTTGCTGCAACGAAGAGATAATGCAGCCTATGAGTTAGGTACTAATAATAATTCATGATGATTTCTGTTTGATGCACAAAGAGATAATGTTTCCTACGTGCTAAGTGCTCATAAGCTAAGTGAGACCTTTTACCGTAACGAAGAGATAACACGGCTTATATAAATCAATTCGCTGCAACAGAGAGATAATGCAGTCTAAGAGACAGTTTGCCATAACGAAGAAATAATACGACCTATTTTGATTCCGTTCGTGACAATGAAGAGATAATGTGACCAATCTACACAAATTGGAATGAAATATAAAGTGATGAACATGATTATATAGATCAGTTTAAGAGTAAAAAGAAAATCAAAACAAAAGAAATAAAAGTCATTGACAACTTATGTTTAAAGGAGGTTTTTTTTTTCTTTTTGGTTAATGGTTTCTTTCTTTTATTCAATATGAAAAGAAGAATAGAGGGAACAAACTCAATCTCAACCATGAAAGATGGTGATTTAATTTTTGTTCAACTTCTATAATTGTTCAATGTAATTGTTTGGGTTCCACTTCAGTGCCTTTGAATTTGACTCTAATCACTACTATCAACTAAATACACTAAAATCAACAAAGTCATCGAAACGCAATCATAAACATTCAAAATCATCCGAGAACACTCACAGTTGTGCAAGGAAATTCGACCCATAATCCTCTAGAGATAACTCTAGCACAGGATTGAGTGGAGACCCAATTTCTCAAACACAAAATCCTAGAAAAGGTTCAAAAAGAAAGTTACTACATGCTTGCATTTTTACAATTTTAACATGTATATTACATATGAATAGAATTAAATTTGATATAGATTCAAATCAAATTTAAAATTTAAAAAATTTAGAACTTAATAAGGGATAGAGTTCACCCGTCTTCATTAAATTCATTTACAAGTTGTTTTTATCCCACATCCACTCACATAAGAAAACAAATTGTTTTCAAAACATGAGAAAGCAGGGAAAAAAACAGCTTTAGAAAATAATTTAGCAGTACGTGTATCGACATTCAATTCAATTCAAGTATTACAGTTCAACTCCAATAAGTATTTATATTCCATGTTTCCTCTGTTTCTCGCTTCATGTTCCGATGTGGGACTTGGAGCACTTCAATATTGCATAATTTAGAAGGTTATTCAAATTCGGACATAATATGTAAGAGTCAACAAAATTCAACATGATTCTGAATTTTCCGTACAGATTATTCTTGTAGAAAGAAGAGTATCATCAATGTCAAAGGAATATGTTCCAGTCTAAAACTGTTGATGACAGTCCGATGTGGGACTTCAAAACTAATGAGCACTCAACCATTAGGATTTGGGTCATTTTTCGTTTATTTGTCCTTTGTTAAAATGATGTTTTAGCATGAAAGATTATTGAACCAACTTGTTAGTTAATTACCACAACAAACTTATCTTCACTTTTCACCTTTTTCTCTCATGTTCTTTCTTTTAATTCCCTCTAATTCGTTTTCTTTATCAGTGGGTTCAACATTCTAAACTCCCCTACTGCTTCATTTCTTCCTCTTAGCATAATTGGAAGCATATATATACCTTGTTGAGACGACTGAAGTGAACTATCCATGATTAGTCCTTTTAAAAGACAAGTTTCTGGAAAAGAAAAGTTAAAAGTTGTGAGAGGCCTGACAAAATGTGCATGAAGTGGCTGGTGCTATAATGAACTAATTCTTTTTGAAGGAAATAAGCTTGGGTCATATCATTTGCAATAGTTTGTTTAAAACATGCCGGTATAATGCTAAAAACATGAGAACTAGCCATAGATGTAGCCGCTCTAGCTAACTCATGAGCTACTACATTAGGTTCTTTACTCGTAAACACAACTAACATTTAAAGATAAAATACAATCTTTAACAATAAAACTAAAACAAGAGAGATCTTCCATATGATTATCGAAGCTATCAACCACCAATTTTGAATCTAATTCAAGCACTACATTGTCTAGTCCAATCTCTTCCATCCATTTAATGGCGAGTAGAAGCCCAACTGCCTCTCCTTCCTAGATAGTTATCACAGGCAAATAAATTGAAGTTTTTGCTTGAATAAAGTTTCCTCGATTATCTCTTAGAGACATACCATATTTCCCCATTTTAATCTGTTTTTAACGCGCGTTATTTCACAGTAGTAGCTATAGACGCGGCGTTTGCATCTCTTAGAGACAAACCTCAACAAGCTCTTCCTATTGTCTTCTGCCACAAACACACTGCTCACTACCTCAGTATCCCATACTTTCGTCAAGTTTTCATTGGTAGGATAACTAAGGGGCTGAATTGTTAGGGGTATATGTCCATTTTTCATGCTAAACATTGTCCATACCAACGTCCCATATTGCCCACCTAGTGCCTGCACGTAACAACACTCTACCCATGCACATGTTTCGCCATGTGAAACTCAGATTGCTCCCATTGTTTGCTTCCATAAACTCCCCTATAGAATGATATTTAGTCTTGAAGAACTTAGCCACCATTGTATACGGGGTTGTCGCAATCCGCCACACTTGTTTGGCAGACATAGCTAAATTAAACACACAGATTTCAAAATCCTATGCCTTTCACTTTCATTGGTTGAGACAATTTGTCCCAAGACAACCAATGAATACCTCGATTACTCCACTGTTAGTATCCAGCCAAAATGAATTAATCATTTTTTGAATCTCGTCGCGTAAAGAGCAATATAGACCTCCAATCTTGCATAGTAGTTTGCGTCTCCTCATTTGGCTTGTTCAAATCAGGAGGAAGAAAATCATTCACCAACCAAGTGCAGCAAGCATTAAACACATCAACACCACAATGCTTCCTATTTATTTTTTTTAATAAAAAGCCGGATTCAAACCATCAGGACCAAGAGATTTGTTCAGATCCATTTCGTTTATAGACGTATGAATTTCTTCATGTTGTGATGGAGTGATCAGCATCTGCTTATCCTCCTCTTATACGCATTGATTAATTGCTTGAGTCTCCCTCTCGTAAGACGACGTACCTTTGGAAAAGAGATTAGAGAAGTACTGTCAAGCCTCATTTTTAACAATGTGCTGAATACTTTTCTTGCGTTTCCTCCCTGTTGAAGCAACATGGGAAAATCTGGTGTTCATTACTTTTCATCTTGGATCAATAGCAAATTTAAACGCCTTTTCAATACCATTAACTCTCGTACCCTGTCTTGCTCATTTTTGTTACCGTGCATAGTTCTGACACTTTCTAGCTTCTGTACACCAGCTCAAATTTCACCTTTCAAATTATGATGCAATGTTCTGGTCCATCTATTTAGTTCACCTTTGCATTGCTGAATTTTGTACATCACATCCTTATCACTAACTGCCCTCTAGAAGTGTTGAATTACTTCTTTGACTCCAGCATCTATTTACCACAAATTCTCAAACCGGAACTGTCCAACATTTGCCACCATACTAGAGTGCTTACGGTGTAAAATAGTTGTAGAGTTGTAGATTGGTCATAACTGTCTAACATTTGTGTTCCGGGAATAATTGGAACCAGTTGTCATTTGCTATTGCGTGGTCCAGCCTCTCCTCCGCTGCCCTATCAGAGCTTAAGAAGACCATGTATAGGGAGAACCTTCAAGGAGAATGCTGTAATCTAGGACAGGAGTATTTGATAAACAAACTACTTTTTAAGACCTGTAATATAGAAAGACCTTGAATACTTCAAAGAGGTATCCCAAAATTCACTAGGATAACCAAAGTTATTAGGAGAATATTAGTGCACGAAAGAACTTAAAATTATAGAACCCAAATTGTTTAAAAAAAGTACACTAATACTCCTTGAGTTCATTTGTACATGTCATCTTAAATTATTTGCGCATACTGATGAAATCAATAAATATTGTTACTTTTGATTGAATTATTTGTCTTTTTCCTATAATACACTTAATATTTTATTACACCATTCTATTTACTTTCTCTTCTGCAATAAATATGTAAGGGTATTATTGAGAAAATAATAGTTAGTGGTGCATTGAGTTTTAAAAATGACAGGTAAATATGCAAATTTCTACAAAAATGACATGTAGAGAAGAACCAAGGAAGTGACAAACTCAATCTCAACGGCAAAAAATGGTAGTTCAAACTTTGTAGAACCTCCTATCATTGTTCAATCAACTATACTAGCGCTTATAATTACAAAATTGTGAACATTCGAAATCATTTGAGAATACTCACTTTTGTTCCAAACTCTTAATCCCATCAATCTTTGCAATATATCTATCATCCTTTGTAGATACCACTACCACATAGTTAGCCGCATCGGTTAAACAACTAGCAGTTCAAGCAACTTGCATGCAGAATGATGTTCTTGATGTTGGGACATACTTATTTACGTGGCTTCTGAATGGTGTTGTTTCTAGCTAGTGTTGCTCTTGTTGTAACATGCAGAAGTCGCAGTTGGATCGAGATGTAATGCTTCTCCTTGTGTCTCTAACTTTTTACCCTTCAAAGTTTGGACACGCATATTAAAAAAGAATAAATTTAAACAAGTACGACAAGCACAATTACAATGGTACCATAAACCACAAATTATCTCCAGCAAAACCTTTTACATCATATCCACTTTAACAAAAAACAATGAGGAAATAGATGATTACGATTGATCTTGTCTAGACGGGGCACCATTTCTGGTTCTATGCCCATCATGAAGTCCTACTTTAACAAGAATGCTCATACTTGTTGAGCAGTCATCATTATTTCGATTACAACTTTCTAAAGGCGGTGCGGTGTTATTCACGTTAGGCTTCTTGGGTGCATCTCATGTGTCTAAATTCGAGTTGTTCTGTCACCTCCGGTTATGATTCATAACGGGGAAGAACTGTTGTATCCTGGGAGGATATGCGCTTATGAGGCGGATAAAATCCTCATGGACAGTGACTATGTCACGCCTCAGGCTACTTGCAGTGTGTTGTTTTGCAGGTTTCCTCCAATTTGATTTGTGAAGATTTTGATGGAGCTGTGTCAGCAACCAAATTCGATAAGTTTCACTTGTTCTCTAATTTATTTTTAGCAGTAATTATTTGTTATTAATACTTGAGATGATTCTACGTCATCACTTTACAACAGCTCTAATTCATCAAGAAACTAAAACATATCCTATATTTTATGGTCATCATAGTGAGCAAATTTAATTATCATTGTTACTCCACAATTGAATGGATCCAATTATCTTGGTTGGAGTCGATTGATGCAACATGCTTTAGGCGGGAAAAACAAAACAAAAGTTTCTTGATGGATCTTTTACTGATTCCTGATGTTAAGGATTTCTATTTTAGTGCGTGGAAATGATACAACCATCTCATTCATTCTTGGATCATCAATTTTGTTACTACGCCAATTGCTCAAAAGCTTGTTTTACATGATAACGCCATTGATTTTTGGCAAGATCTCCAACAACGTTTCTCAAAGGCTGGTAGAGTTCTCATTGTTACTCTTCAATCCATAATCAATAACCTGCCACAAGGTTCTAAATATGTCTTGGACTATTTTACTGAGATTAAAACTATTGAGAATCCAACCGAGTTTCCTTTCCACATTTGATTTCCAATTAGTTTGTTTCCTCTACTTTAGTGGGTTAATTCCTTTTTGATCTTATTCGTAATAGTCTTTGAACTGATCAATTGGCACCCACAATTATAGCCAAAATCATGTATAAAATCTCTATACAAAATGTCCCTTAGAAGAAAGAGTATATTTAAGATCACAGTCGTTTTGAGAAATAATAATGTACCTTCGGAGGTAAGAATGATCTTAAGAGATTATATCCTTTGGATATTTTCTTCCTTTGGAGAATTTAGAGGTTGGAAATTATGGTAACACCATATTTGAGTGATTGTATTACCATATTGATACTTGGAGATGTTAAGGGTTAGAATAGTACGGTCACAATACTATAGTAGAGTGGTCATATTACCATAATTGATTGGTTTCAGTATTAAATTCTCGTTGGAGGTGTAATTCTTGAACGATTAGCTACAGTGCAGTACCTAATTGCATGTAGTTGAACTTGTTTTATCTGGGAGACGGTGGGCTGATCGTCTCAACCCAATAATAACTTCGGTGAATAAAAATTCTTTTTCAAAATAGACTTTAAAAATTCAAATACAACAGTTTTGAAAATCCAAAAACCGTCATCGATGGATCCATTTCGTTCCATGAACAAAGAATATTCTTTGGTTATTTAGAAGGAGCGTAATAATAATAGTTCTATTCATGTTCCTGCTGTTGCACCTTTGTCCGTAAATTTAAATATCACGCAGTTGCAAAATTAAATATGCATTATTTTTTATTCAATGATTTTTATTATTAACAAAAAACATTGAGCCTACAATGCATAAATATTTTTTCATCTTTATGGTGCATTATTGAAACAAATAACTCTACATTGTCTAAAAAATTAAAATTTCCCTTTACTATTTTGAAAGGTTAGAAATCTAATGAAAATTAAAAAAAAAAGATTTTTTATTATTAACAAGTTTGTTATGTGATCACCTTTCTACGTGTGCTCAATGGACAAACACAACACACTTGATATACATAAGAGATGTCTTGTAGTAGTTATAATTTTATGAAGGGGTTTTACAACTACATAAGAGCTAAAAACTATTTACCTTTTGTAGGAGATCATGAACTTTTTACAATATAAAGAGATCAAATCACGTTCTATTTTTACATACTAAAATGAAAAAAAATATGGCTCATATTCTAAAGTTTGTTTATGCTACGATTCTTTTTCTATTCTTATTTTTTGTTGCAACAGAAGTTGATGGAGGTAAATAACTTTTTCGTCCTTTTTCAAATTCCCTTTCTTACTACATAGTTGGTATACACATTTTTTTTATAATGTTTTAGTACCATTATTTATAATATTTTTTTTCATTACAGTACGTAAGGAATGTAAAATTGATGCCGATTGTCGACAAATATGGTTTGTTACTAAGTGCATTAATCACGAATGTCAACCGATTCTATGAATACCAAACCCATGAGAGTGCACAAACGCCCAATCAAGAAGAATGATTTGTTATGCTACCAAAATAAATGTGCAATGTACCGAATGCCAAAATATTTCATGATCTATCATTTAGTTATTATGTTGTACCAAATAATTGTATTTTTCTTTTCCTAATTTAAATGATCTCATAGACTAAGAGATGTTGTATATGTTAGAGTAAACCCCAATAGATAATCTATGTTGATTAGATTTACTTTTGTATTATGACCTTGTTATACACACACAAAATTGTATTTATTATGTTATTTGTTATATAACATAATAATGTCCTTATAATAGTTAATATGTTTAATGGAATACTATGTGTGATTTAAACGTGAGACCCCATTAAAATTAACAATATTGTTAAACTATATGTAGTCAAAGATTTACTTCCAAATTGGATAAATGCAATTCAGAGACTATCGAGTTAGTATCTTGAGTGAGTAAATAAATATTACACAAAATATAAGAATTTTTTTTTTTGAGGGAAAGAAAATATAAGAGATTTAAAAGGTGTGTTTAGCAGAAAAGTGATTTTGTGAGATTAATAGGATCAGATTCCGATCCCGAAGGCCAACACAATAGGATCAGAATCCTGTGGTGTTATCCCATGCTAATGTATCCAGAGCGTAGGCTTGCTTTGAGCACTCTAATTTCTTCAAAGTATTGGATGTTTTATGAAGATTTAACCGTTAAGAGAATAATTTTAAAACACACAAGATAATAACAGTCACAATAGAGCAATTGATTTGTTTGATCGAGATAATCAACAAATTAATTGATTGCAAAGTTAAAAAAAAAAATTGCTTTTATGTTGACCCTCTAGTATATATAGGGGAAAGCCCCCCCAGTAATTCGAAGTTTGGCTACAGGGTAAGTAAAGTCTGGTCAAGAATTGTTCCAACTAAACTAGGAATCAAAATTGGATTCTCCAGAATGCTTCTCCCTCTGGTGGAACTCATTAACCATTTGAATCCAATCATTTTTCTAAAGAGTTAAGTTATTAATACAACTTAATTTGACTAGTTCCTTGATAAACCCTATGGGAATTAATCAACAAATAATAATTTGATTCAATTAATTGAGTTAGTTAATGAATTGTGACTTAGAATTTAGATTCTCTTTGAGAAAATTAGATCTTGACAAGATTTAACGATCAATGGGTTCCAAACCTGTTCTACATTTGTGAATGAGAAGAAGAAAAAAAACATGGAAGTTTTCCTCGAGCTCACCTTCACACAAAACACATCAAATCTTTAATAAATCTAAACGTAGCGTTTAACCCACCATAGATGAAAGTTACCTGTTCCCGTCCCAACAGTTGTCGAACTCCAAGGATACTAGCAATAGAATCTTTAGTAGAGGAGGAAACATTCATACTACAAATAGAACTCCAATAAGTTATTTCCTACATTATATATTATGTTTGTTTTCAGGGAAACAAATATTCACATTTACACTGACGGTGAATTCACTGGAAACAAGTACTCATCTTTACACTAGGCATGTATTCAATTTTATTTTGTTTTCACGGAAAACAAATATTCACGGGAAACAAGTATCAATAACTTTTTGATTTGGAAACAAATTATTCATGGGAAACTTGACAAATATTTATACCTAATCAATTTGATAAAAGAAGATCATTTACGAGTAAATTACTTTTGATTGGAACCAACACGAGACTAATCCAAACATGAAACTAACGTTTGTTAATGATGCATAGGATGAAAAGGTAATGATTTAATTAAAGAAAATGTGTCACTAAAATGATCAATATATTTTTTTGAACAAATAATTTCTACTCTTTTATTTTCAATTTTGTCTTTTGTAATTATGTGTTACCAAAATGATCTATATGTTACTAGTTATCATTATAATATTCACATAACACTTGGACAATAGAAACAAATATATATATATATATATTTTATGATGGCTCCCGACCCATTCTGCTATGTTTCTTTCCTGTCACTCCAAGCATCTAAAACTAACCCTTGTTGCATTCATTTATATGGCTCTTCAAGCTCTGCAAGCAAGAGAAGCAGTTTTAGAATAAGAGAAACATTTTTTTTTTATAGCAAAAAGTACATAAAAAAAATAAATAACTTCACAGCTTGCAAGTAAGAGAACCATTTTTTCCATTTTTTTATTTTTATAAAGAGTTCAAGGTGAGCTCATTTGATAAGGAGTTGGATTCGTACCCTACAAAGACATGGGTTCAACCTCCGTTGTCAGTGTGAGAACTTCTTTCATGGTTAATTTGTAAGTACTTATATTAACGCTTGCTGAACTTTGAGGTTTGTCCAGATCCGATGAGCTTCCAGGGTCCAATTAAGCTAAAATTTATTTAAAAAAGAACTCAAACAACAAACTCAATGTCAACAACCAAAGATATAGTGATTCAACTTGTGTACAACCTTTTGTCACTGTTCAATCACCACTACTAATTAGAACTTTTTTTTTCTTTTTTGAGGAAACTAGTTAGAACTTAAAAAACCATGAATCTTAAATATAAAAAAATCATCTAAAAAAACTTGAAATTTGACCCTTCATCCCACCATTAATATATCTTGGCATCGATTAAACATCTATCAGATTAGTGTACTACATGCTAACATTCAATTTCATCAAGTAAAATCTACTTATAAATTAGAATTTAGAATTGAAAAAGATTAAAGTTTGCAGAACTTAATTTGGTGGGCTGCACCCAGCAAATTAAGTATTTAAATATAAACCAAATTTTTAAAATAATAAACTGAACTCAAAAGACAAAATTTTAATAAATAATTTAGAGGATTTTCCCTTTTTTTCCTTTTTCCAACTGTCAATGTAAAATTAGAAAACCAATCCCTAAAAAGAAGGAATAAATTTTTTTTCTTTGACCTTTGGAAACGGAAAGGTAGCTATCATAAATATACTCCATCCGTTTCTAAATATAAGTAAAATTGACTTTTTAGGTCATTCATTTGATAAATTATGTGGTTTATAATATGAACTACATACATCATTAAATAAATAAACCTAAAAAGTCAATTTTGCCTATATTTAGAAACAAAGAGAGTATTAAGGAAGGACTACGAAGCAGGCTCGCATAGGACTTTATATTCAATATTTGGTGTATTTCTCCCATGTTGTTCCGATGTGGGACTTAAAAACTACCATAGTACAAAATTTAGCTATTCATTCATATGGTATATATGTGTGAGAATGTTACACACTCAACCAACTTATCATTTCTTTTTCCCTTATCATATAATGAAGTTTTAGCATGAATAATTTTTGAACCAACTTGCAAGCTAAGTTAATTTCCACTAGAAACTTATATTTATAATCCACATTTCCTCCGTTTCTCGCTTCATGTTCCAATGTGGGACTTTTAGCAGGCTATTCACTTCATTTCATTTTGAAACTTCCACTTAAAAAGAAGATACTCGAGTAGATTTGTCTTCAACAAGAACGTAAAATTAAATTGGACATATGGTTAACTTATACCTATAAATGTAGAAAGGCCTATGATGGATATAATTGGCCTTTTATCCAACAACAAACTCAACCATATATGATGGTGGTTCAACTTTTGTCTAACATCCTGTCGCCATTGAATCAACCAATGAGTTATGCTTAGAAAAGTGGAGGTTGATCACTTTATAGTGTAGTGTCCAAACTCAAAAATTGAGCACTTGTGCAGAAATTCATCCCTCAATGTATCAAGAGATGATTTGACTAATTTTTGTGTGTTTGGAAAACACCAACATAGGGGGGGATTCTTAGAGGATCATATATAACTACAAATTGGAGTTTTGAAAAATTAGAATAGGACTCAATTCATGGTGACAGTAGTTCACCACTCAACCAAACACATGAGATGAATTATATATTAACAAAGTGTCAAACTTCACAGTATCTTCAGAAAAATGAGCCTTCACCACAAATTGAAACTCAATCTGATGCAAACCCTGTTTCAGAACAAGTTGAATCTCAATCAAAACCATTACCAGAAATGGTTTATGAGATTATGATAATCCCACTCCAATCACCACCATCAAACTAGAATCATCCAAACCACGAAAACCTTCTGCTCCTACTCAATCTAAAACCAAAAATCCTAAACCTTGGATTCATCCAGAAGATCTTTCCAGTCTTAAAACTATCAAGTTAGAAGAACCAAAAGGTGATTTTGTCATCTTCTCTCTTGATTTTGATAATGAGAAAGAAACCACTTCTCTATCA
>Ga0315914_1009283_pt1 | contig 12724 bp, 3 predicted proteins | sample MpolenodulesMG_FD_203920 | JGI IMG/M metagenome (GOLD analysis project Ga0315914, IMG submission 203920) | Medicago polymorpha root nodule microbial communities from Los Angeles, California, United States - elongated nodules | ecosystem: Host-associated > Plants > Roots > Nodule | place: USA...
TACAAAGGTACTCAACTCTCAAGTTCCCCCCTTTGTGAACCCTAGGCCTCTAGCTTCAGCTCTCCTTCAAAAATGCTGCAGAACCACTTAAATACTAGTCACAGCAGCCCAAAATCGCGTCACGATTTTGACCAACCGTGCCGCGATTTTCTCTAGGTAACCGTTGTGAATAGTCCCTTTCAAGGGAAACTTGGTGAGGAAGTAGTTGAATCGTGTCACGATTTCCCAAATCGTGGCACGATTTTCCGTCTCAAAACTACCTTGCTCACTGCCTATCCAATCGTGTCACGGTGCTAGAAATCGTGACACGATTTTAGGTTTCCTGCAAATCCAATTTGAAGCCAATATACAACAATCCAAAAAGCAGCAACAAGCAGTTAAAAAGCAAGTGTTAGGCAAGGCTTCGTACAATACTCGGGCAAAGGGTACACGTCCACCTTCTTCATCATGAATTTCCATTATTGGAATATTTGAGGCAGAAGCGGCTTCTTATGTTGTGAAAACAAATTGAAGTATTTTGAATGTATAAGCATCGAAACATGATCAACTGCGCATGCTGCTGGATTAGAGAGGAACATGGTTTAGTCTTCATGGAAAATGTAAGCCTTCATGATATTTTCCATTCCCGTGGAATGTCAGGTTTAACATAGTTGTTGGAATTGCTGAAGGACTAGCATATCTCCATAATAATTGTGGCCCACCCATAGTACACAGAGTTATCACACCAATTCTTATTGATGACAATATGGAGCCAATTATAGCTAATTTTGGTACTGCCCTATATTGGATTGCTTTAAAAAAATTATTTCTGACTCATAAGCCGTTGCTAATTTTTATTGTGGAGCCGATAGTTTCTTTTGAACATGTTCCCTCTTGTGGGAAAGTATTGGAGTGTCGAAATATTGTATAAATGATTGAGAGTCACGCCGCTCAGGGTTCAGTTTGGTTAGAAACGCTTCTGATAGAGCTCCATATGGATTTCTTTTGTGATAGAGTTGGTTTGCCTAATTACAGATTTCCTTAGTCTGTAGTAGTTTATTTCAACAATTTTTTGTTTGTTTTCTTTTGAGGGTTTTGGCCTAGTCCCCCCTCTTCTTGTATATATTTTTCTTTTTTTAATAAAATTTTAGAGTTAGGCGGCATAGGACGAAGGTTTCCCGAGGTGCCAACCTAGTTGGCATGTCGGTGTTTCCTCTCGATGTCTGTCCTTACTCCTTGCTTAGCAAAAAAATAAAAATTGTTAGTATTGTTGCCATTGAAACTATCATTCTAGATTGTAAGATACCGATGAACCAATTGGATTTTGTCTTTATTTAGTTATGTTAGAAGGAATTTGAACAATGTAGTCCATGAACTAGTAAGCTTGTCAGGAGCATTGACTCTAAAACTTGGTTGTGGCTTATCCCACATCATCGCCAAGCTGCTCTTTGTAACATTAATTTTCAGCTTTAATCAATTTCAAAGTTTACCATAAAAAAATATTATTTTGAAAATTAACATTCTCATGTTTAGAGTATTAGAAATTTAAGGAAATGCTTAGTTAAGAGTGACAAAAACTTCTTCCATATATACTTGTTCTTTAAGGAAACGATTTTACAGAATAAAATATGTACTATCAATATAAATTTGATAAGACAAGATCTTAATTTCATTTTTATGTGTTTTTATATTTCTGCTTTAAAATTTTTCAGGAGAGTCTTGCAAAGAAACCAAAAGAACATGATGAAAATATGCTAATCCGCGTTGAAGAGTTTTTGACAGAAGCCCGCTACAACTTACTTCATTGGTTTGACCATTAGATTTTTGGTAATATATTGTTATGATTTCTATAAATCTCTTTTGGTTAAGGTGACTCAAAACTCAAAGTAATATTTTGCTTGAGAACAACAATACTTTGCTTTATTTTTTTAATTTATATTTAGTGTTGGATCTTGTTATTTTTGGTGGATATGAATGGTTGGCTTTAAAATTCTTACCTCATAGCCATTGTGGTGTGTTTGTCACCTCTAACTGAGTTTAGGTTGAATTAGTGGGTACTTAAAAAAACACTATATCAAACAACCAAATAAGCGTTGAATGGGTAAATACTTGATTAATGAAAGGTTCATTATTTGTAGGTGGAAGGTTATACCAAGGCTCCTCCTGAGATAAGATGGCTCATAATACCTATAATATGTAGTAGGGTATTCATGGTGCAGTTTAGATCAGTTTTTTGCCAAAAAGTTATTCGATCCAAAATAAAAATCGCATGCGGTTCGGTTTGGATGACATCCAAAAATAATTGATTTTTGTAATTTTTGGTTTTTAGATCGGTTTGTGGTTTTATTTTGGATCGGTTTGATTTTAAATACCCTTAATACCTAGAGGTTGATGTACAACATTAATTGTGGAGTTTTGATGTTAGATATAATGATCACATTTAGTAATTAATTACGATCAACATCATTATTTTGGAAGGGAAATCTATTTTTTTTCCTTTTTAACAACAAACATATATTTTCCTTATAAGTATAAACAACAATGCTATAGATAGTGAAAAAGCCTTCCCCAAAAATTCATGATCATGGTAGGTCGTTGGCCAATAAGTACCATTGGTTGGAAAATCGTGAAATTGTTTTTCGCTCTATGTATCATTTCCCAAGTAGAAATTGTACTCTACCCAATAAAAATTCCAATACATCAACTCATATCAAGTCATTATAAGAGATTGAGATACCATTCTTAAAATAGACAATGGTATCCAAATTTTTCTCGAAGAACCAATTCCAAGGCAAATGTTCATACAACTCAATGGAGGAGGGCCTTTAGAGCCTAGGATGGCCACAACCCACCCACTAAAATAAATTAATTTTTTTTATAGGAAAAATTATTAAAATATGTCTGACTTTTAAATAAAATTATCTCGTGGTCCATCCTCCTCTCCATCTCATTACATTTTGATGTCACACTTTCAAGTCAATCGAAATGTGTACATATTTATTTTGAATTTTTAAAGTATACAATTAAATGTTTTGATGGTCTAATTTTTGCTTAGTGTTTATTAAAACATAAATTTAATGTATATCTTAGGTTATTTTGTGGCTCATCCAGAAAAAAAATCTACTCTGGCCACTAATACAACTTTGGTGAAGGGACATTACAAGCTTTTTTTAGCGAGGTTAGGGTTTACCCCAACAACCATACAAAGGGAGATTAAATGGTTCGACATGATCTACTAACAATCACGACTTTGAAGTACATGTTCACTAAAATACTCTAATGGTCAAGTCTGTTGGATACTTCTGCAAGTTACACATGGCACTAGATTCTCTGTGGTGACCACAAGGTCCAGTAAAATCATGTTCATTGAAAAAAATAAAAACCCATACAGAATTAAATGCAGAAATCACGAGAGATAAAACGTTTAATGTTCCTAAAAAATAATAATAATGTTTTAGATTTTCACACTTGAGAAAACTGGAGAGATTTCCAATGCACAAAAACCATTACAGTTACACCTATCTTAAAATGTCTTCCAATTGTACATGTGAAAAATTACATATGATTCTTAAGGTCACGCCCCTCAATTTAAATTTATATATAATGGTTGAGGTCGTCTATCACAAGTCAAACTAGATTGTGATCAACAGACAAACTATGACTTCTTTAAAAAAAAAAAAAGACAAACTATGACTATAGTAAGCTATCACCTTTTACCCATACATGCAAAAATTACATTAAAGATTAGGAATTTGGTGAAAAATAGAAAATTTATTTATTTAAAACATGTAACGTTTCACTACTAAAAAATCAAAAATTAGTGAGGGATATTTAGTGAGGGAAAACGTGAAATCCCTCTCTAATTCCGTCACTAAATTTTGCGACCAAGGAATTTGTGAGGAATTTCATTTTTTCCGTCACTAATTTCCCTCGCTAATTTTGTTTTTTCTAATAGTGTTTGCTAAAAAAAACATGTAACATAAAAATATCTCAATTGCAAAGATTTTTATTTTTTTATTTTTTTAGTTTGAATGGAAAATATATATTATATATAAATCAAAGTGAGAACTTTATTACCTAGATCACATGATCAAAGTCTAAACTTTTACGAAGAGTATTAGTCTAAACTTTTACAAACTTCTAGTTACAATAATACTAAAACCTCATGTCACTTGATAAAAGTCTAAGATAACTAGAATACAAGGACTTCGAATCCTTAACTCTTGAAATCACATTGTGAGAACTGCGAACTTTAGTAAAACTCATTTCACCGTAGCATATCTGAAATTATTGGTTGCATGAGAATTAATTCAGATACGTACAACATATATAACGATCATTTTAAAAATTCATCGAAATGCATTTTAAAGACATTAAATCAGAGAAATGGTTGGGAAAACTTATTCTAATCGTGCATGACATTAGATGAATGATGAGATCATTTTAAGAATTCATGGAAATGCATTTAAGTTCATTTCAAGTGATTTTCACATCCATGAGTGGACCTATGGTGTTTTTGAGTCAACTTAGTAATCCCCCTAACTTTATAAGTTAATATGCATGTCAGTTCATTTCAAGTGATTTTGACATCCATGAGTGGACCTATGGCATTGAACTATGTTTACTTTTTTTAACCCATTCGGTATAAAAACGATCTATCTCATCATCAATGAGTATAATAATCATGCTATGTTCAATCTAGATTAAATACTCTTTCCGTTTCATGTGAGTGTTCATTAGTGTGTGAGCTAGTAGGTATCAAATTTAACTCTTAGGATAGAAAATAATGATTCTTTTTAACCTAGAAAGGTATATTTCTTGGATTGGTCGGTGGTTTTATGGTTGAAGTGCGTTCTTCAATTTGAAGGTTAAAATTTCAGTATTTGAAGGGTCTTTTCAAGGTTTGATTTCTTTAGTGTTTAAAGAAAAAAGGGTTGGATTTTACATGAAATGCAACTCAATTGTTGATGGATATCGTAAACATTTAAATCATCATAGGAAAATATTGTGTGTTCACCTTAGGGTGTATATATACATATCAAGAGAGAGACATGTGGAAGTGATGTAAATATATGTGATAAGTTGGTGATGTAAATATATGTGATAAGTTGGTGATCCAATGTCACTACGAATTTCTCACGATTTTTATTCTATTGCTACGTTAGTTTATTTTTAGGTTTTATTTATTATTCAAAAAGAACAAAAACATGCAAATAACCATAATTCACAAAAAATATTTTTATAATAAACCTTGATCCAAAATCAAGTGATCCCACTTTTATTTTATTTTCTTAATCAAACTTTAATCAATTTAATTATACCTTGAGTCCATTTTCTTTAATATAAAAAATACAAAACAAATCAAACGGAATTTTTATCTGAACTACGAGATTTTGATCCCTCACGGGTACGTAGGCAAAGGGCCTAGTCCTTACAAATCAAATAAAAAATGTAGATAAGAACTCTTTCTATTCTTTTAATCACTACTTTTAATTCCTTCTTTTAAACAAAAAAAAAAGTAAGTTATAGCAAAGAAAGTTGAATAAAATCAAGAGGTTCTTACAAAGTATTACGACAAATGTTATATTTTTTTATTGTAATTGCATCATCATCAACATAACTCGGAATCATTTAAACCATCATCTCTATGACCACCGTTCCCACCAATACCACAACATCACCATCCTAAAAACACTCCTTCTCCATTCACCATTTCGCCTCCTTCTTCGGTACTAGAAACATACATAAGAGCCGTTGATGATGATGTCACACTACGATTTTGATTCATTCAATTGATGAATCATCTATTCAAAATTTGAAGGCTACTTTTCAAGAAAATCGGAAACAATCATGACTAAACGAAGATGATTTTTTTAAATTTTTAATAATTTAATAAAATATTTTGATATTTAAATTTAATTGACATTGACAATAATATGAATTAGGCTTGTTCAATCCCGCGTCCCTTAACTTAATTGTTTGTCTCAAAATGGTCCCCTAAATATAATTTGTCTCGAAGTGGTCCCATAAATTTTTCTACCGTTATACCTTTCGGTCCTTTCTGTTATCTTTTTAACTTTAAATGTATACAGTGGTCATCTTCATCCATCATCAACACCCTTCTTCATCTTCTTCCTTCACGTTCTTAATCATTTTCATAAAAAAAATCATAAAAACATAAACTTGAATTCAACATCAAAATTCTTGAATAAAATACATAATACATCACCATCTTTATCATCATTTTGTCATCACTACACCACTACCATCAAAATCATCAACAACACCTAATAACATAATATCTGAAATCTTCAAACAGCACCAACACCGAAAATTGAATTAAGATTCTGCAGACATGAACAACACTGCAAACAAAATCATCCCATTAATTCCGCAACAACAACAACCATCCCATTAAACCATGAGTGCAAAACGGTGATTTGCGAGTTACTGTAGCAAGCAGTTTGGAATTAGAATTAGGAGTAGATCTATTTCCCTCGTCTGTTTTAAATTTGTATTTTTAATTTTAAATTTTTAAATTTCTAGGTTGAGAGGATGAAGGTGTGATGAAAGTGATTAAAAGGAGAAAGGAAGAAGATGAAGAAATTAGAGAGAAATTAGTTGTTGATGGTTCATTATAAGATAAAATAGACTTGCACGATCCAACTGTCATTTTTAAAGAAATAAGATCTAATGGTTGAAAGTAATATTTTTAATAAAGTCTACGGTGGACCACTTAAAATATTTGTCCACCTTAGACATTTAAGGTTAAGAGTGTTAACAGAAAGGACCAAAATGTATAATGATGGAAAACTTATGGGACCATTTTGAGACTAATTATATTTAGGGGACCATTCTAAGACAAACAATTAAGTTAAGGGACGGAATGATTAAATAAGACTATGGATTATTTTATCTAAATCAGCTTTGCCAACTCAACGCCACATCATTAATGATAATGACAAATCATGAAAACTAATATGGGACTAAAAAAACTCAAGAAATATATAATAGGGGGACCAAAATGGTGGTTATTAAAATGAGGGGACTAATATTTCAACTATGTTAAAATAGGGGGACCAAAAGTGCATTTAAGAAAAAAAAATGTTGAAAAGATGGGGTTTATTACATAAAAAGGACGAGGTTAAAGAGTAAAGCGATAATGAGGTCAATAGTTTATTTTTTCTTACTCTTAAGATTTGTTAACTTAAAATACATCATCTATCATCAAATATAAGTAAAAATGGGTCAAAAAAGTTGACAAATCTGGCCTAAAATTTGGACCAAATACATCAATTTTTTAACAAGTTATTTTATTACTTCTTTAACCAATTTTTACTCATATATAATTATAGAGTGTATTGCTAGCATAATTTCACCTGATTATTAATGTTGAGGAATGCTAGCAACACACATTCTAACACATACTTTCCAACACACTCTCTTTGATTAGTTAAAATTCACATGGGTCCCACCAAATCATGTGGGTCCCATATAAATTTGGTGGGTCTCATGTGAATATTAACCAATCAAATAGAGTGTGTTAGAATGTGTATTGTTAGCGTTTCTCGTTAATGTTTCAATGAATTGTAAAAGCCTCTTTTCTTCCTTAATCATAAATAAGAAAAAGGTAAACTGTGAGGAGATTGACTTTATACTTAAAAAAAAACAACTAAAAATTGCATACATATTAGTGGAGAAATTCTAATATGGTCACATGACCAAATAAAAAGTGTTTGGTCACACACACATAAAGAAATATTTTTTTAATAATAAAAAAGAAATTGATAAAAATATAATTGAATATTTTAAGGACCATCTTTTTATGTGTGTGTCCAAACACTTTTGATTTGGTCTTGTGACCATGAAAAAATTCCTCTAATGTTCAATGAACTGAACAATCATCATTACGTATTTATCAATCAACCGTCGGTAAATATAACATTCCCTAACTACCCTTTTTATTTTCCCAATCATGCAACTATATAGTAAAAACAAATAATGACAAATAACTAAAATCACACACAACAAGAGGCATATATATAATATACATGAGTCACGTTAACTAGTGCCTTAAGAGTAATAGTTAAAGATTCTATTAATAGAAACTTTGTCTTGAAAATACAAGTCTTTACTTTTTTCTTAACAATAGTTACACCACTTTTCGATGCAAAATTACTTATTTTAATACTTTAACCAATGGAAAATTTAGGCAATTAAATGAAAACTCTAGTGTTGAGTTTGCGCGAAGACAAACAAATGAGGTTGTTCATGAGTTAGCTAAGACGACCACATATTGTTGGCTAGTTTTTAGATTTTAGTCCTGCTACCAAATTGTATTGAACATATTTTAAATAATGAAATGCTATATATTTTACCTCTTAGAAAAAACCAATGGACATTTTTTATATATAATTATGGAAAATTATTTGCTAGGCACTCCCTTTTCATAAAACTATTGGATAATGCTAGTCCCCTTGCACAAAGTAATAAATAGAAACGTTCCTATTGATTAGATCATCTAGCACAATCATCACTCAAGTCAATTGGACTTGGTATACATTACAAAGTAAAGAAACTTATAAATAGAGAAAACCAAACCAACAAAACAACTATATAAACCAAGTCTTTATTCAGATTCAATTCATTTATATGCGTAAGACTAAAGATATGTCCTCATATTCACATTTCAACACAAACCAATATTCAGAATTTCACACCAAAAAAAAAAGAAGCAATTAAATCTAAATCAACTTGAACGATGAGCACTACCAACACTTTTACCATCCTCACCAGCTTCTTGATTCTGTGGAGATAACAAAAGCTGTGCCTCAACTGGATTAGCATGAGCAACACCAACATGATAATTATGCTGTTGCTCTCCTCCTTGCTGCTGAATCTGATAATAGCCCCCACCACCGCCGGCAGCGGCAGCACCACTAGCACCATTGTCAAAATTTCCCATAACCAAAGGATGAGCCACATCAGCATGATCAGAAACAGCAACACCACCACCAGCAGGACCCATCTGATGTCCACCACCCATCTGATATCCCGCACCAGACCTAAGCAAATACTCTTGTGGAGTAACTTGATATCCACCACCCATCTGAAGCTCATGTTCTTGTTGCTGCTGCATAACTAGTCCACCTCCTCCAACCATCTCTTGAGGAAAATTGTTAGGGTAATTCACAAAACCCGGAAACTGTGAATTCCATTGTTGTTGCTGCTGCTGAGGCATTAAAACTGTTCCAGAATTCATCAATAAGCACTGCATGGTTTGAGGATTCAAATTATACCCGGCGAGTTCTTTTTTCGCCACAGTGAGTTCATTTTGAGTTTCTCTTAACTTCTGTTGGAGAAATGAGATGAGACCTACACATCCATAGACAGGGTCTTTTATACGAGACTCTGCCTCGTATGCCAAAGATTTCACCGCGTCTTCACGGTCGTTCACGTCAAGCTCTTTCAATAGCTTAGCGACGTTGCTTGCACCGAAGACACGGTGAACATACGCGAATCGCTGTGGATTTTCAGGGAGAAAGTAAGGAGCGAAATCACATTCTTGAGTGCACTTTCGTCTGAGAAACTTGCATGCTGCACATGGTGAATTTGATGAAGACATCGAAGCTATGCAACTGCTGATTAATTTCAATAAATCAAATTAGGTCATTAAATATTTCAATAACAAACGCAGACGAATTCATAATCATATATATTGTTATATTAAAATAAAACAAAGGATCTTAATTAATGATTGATTCATTGATTATCTTTTAATGAATCTTTATTTTTTTTCTTGATCGAACTGTGCCCTAATAGCCCTAAGAGAGTCAAATAGAATTGCTATGATCGATCGATGACAGGAATTAATCGGTGATAATAGAAACAAATTGCTATAATCAATAGAAAAGAAAAAAAGGATCAATATTTTTTTAACTCGATTAGAAATAATAAAGAAGAAGAAAATTGTTACTATTTTCGTGGATAGTTCGTTGCAACAGATGAACCTAGGGCTATGGCGTTGTTTAAGAGAGAGAGATGATTACGTAGCTAGTGAGGTGTTGATGATTGAAGAGAGAAGTTCTTCAGCAACAAACAACGCTCCTTTTTGTTTCTGGTTTTTGCTGATAATGTGCGATGCAGAATTTCTCGATATAGTATATGTAACAACTTTTCAAACCTATATCGTATTATCCTTCAGCTGTCACAAGTGAAACAAAACAAATTAAATTTATTTTAGTTACTAGAAGGGCCCAAGCCCAAATCCTCATTAGACTCCACCGCCATTTAGACATATGCTAAGAGAGTGTCATTAGTTTGTTTGTCCAATGCTCCATCACGGTGTGATTAAGGTCAGACGGTATGAATAACTTTTCATCCAATTCTTGGAGTAAGACGACATTGGTCACTAGGGTGTACGTGGATCGGTTTATGTTGTGTTTGGCTAAACCTAATACCCAAATCATATAAGGTGTTCCAATTTGGATGAACTAAAATAACCATCCGTTACGTTATTGGATTGAGTTGGCTAAACCCACTAATTTATTGTTTGGGTTGGGTTGTGTAGTGGGTTACCCAAAAAATTTTTCTCTATTTTTTTGTTAAATTAAATGACTAAATGACGAGTCCTCGTATTTTTTCATAAAATAATACTCAATTTTTTTAAAAAAAATTATGTAACATATTTTCACTATATTTTAGAGTCATAAAAAAATAAATAATAATATCAAAGAATAAATTTGATCATAAAAACATAAAATTGTATTAATATCAAAATAATCAAAAAGTGCAACATTCTAATTTGTAACTCTAGCATGTTTTAATTTTCAATATAGATGATATCTTGTGTTAATTTTTTTTTTTGGCTTTCGCACCGGTTTCCGACCCACCAATGGTGGGCATTGGTGGGCGACCAATCCGACTCGTGCGTAGAGGCATGCGCACTGGCCAAACGTTGTTTCCCCTGGGAATCGAACTCGGTATTTCTCGAGTACGTATTTGGAAGGAGCTCCTTGCTACTAGAGCCCAAATTTTGAATATTAGACTTGATTTATGACCAAAACTTTTGGCATTCTCCTTCGTTTCTAAGAAAGTTAAAACGAAAATGCGGGTATTAGTGGATAAGTGAGTTTATTGGGTCTGAGTATGGTTTTACCCGAAATCCATTATTTTTTTTATGGTTTTTAATTTTTTAAAACCATATCCACCCAATGATCCAACCCAACCCACTTTGTTGAATTTTTTTGGGTGGGTTTAACCGGATTTTCTAGGTTGACCGAACCCATGTACACCCCTCTTGGTCACAAACACAAATTGAAAATACTTAGGCGGCCACAAATGATAGGTAGACACCCTTAATGTGTATACACTCTAAAAAATTTCAGTTAACCAAATATATGATCTGTGTCACCACATTTTTTCAGTTGCATGACCACTAGTTTTTTAGAATTTATTTGGTTAACTAAGTGGAAAAATAGTGGTCACGCGCATTTTAGTTGCGTGGCCACATTTTTCAACTTCTAAATAGTGGTCACGCAACTGAAAAAATGTGGTCACACATACCATATATTTGGTTAATTGAAAATTTTCATAGTGGTACATAGGGGTGTAAACTTTAAGGGTGTCTACCAATCTTTATTCCAATAGAAAAGAGAAGTTCAAAGGTATTTAAAGATAAAAATAATGATTGTTCAATTTATTTATCTTTTAATTTTGGGTTAAATAAGTAAATGCTCTCCGTAAATATATCAAAATTTGATTTTAATCCTAAGGAATATTTTAAGGGGTCTAAAATTAAATGTTGATATTCTTGTGTGATCTCATCTATAAATGAGTATCTCTACATAGCTCGCCTTGCAAATGTAAAACTCGAAATAAATTTTATTGGGACACACATTGATAAAATTTAAAAGAGAAAAGATATTAAGTGACGTGATTAAATTATTTCTCTTTTAAATTTTATCACTTATGTGTGTGCTCCCAAATAAAATTAATTTTGAGTTGTGTCTATGTAAGAGTTGCTCATCTCCAAGTTAGGATATTCTAGGAAGCTGTCACCCACCTCATTTAGAAATTGATTTGATTGCTAGAGCACTTGTAGGTACAACAACATCTCCGGTAAGATTTACTTACTGTCATCCTATGTTTACTTCCATGAAACTCTCTCTAATAGATCTTAGATGGATGGGTATTGTTTGTTCCTTTTCCACACTTAATGCATTTGATATATTGGTTTGACCAGTTGATGTAGGTAAATGACGATGGTTGGAGGGAGAAATGATGTTCCATTGAAAGCTATGGCTGGCATGACAAGTCAGGAGGTGCATGCTTTGTCTAATTATCCAAACTTCTCAAGCTGCGACATTGAATGTTGTGAACATTAGAAAAACCCATTTGTTTATCCTAAAAAAAAAATATATATATTTGTTTCTCGTGTAGAAAAACTTGACCATTAGGACATCCCCTAATCCCTATACGCGATGGTGTGGGTATCATTCGAGCAACAGTGATTATTGAGAAGTCAAAGTCAACACAACATACTATCAGTTGAAGACGTCAAGCATGCAGAATCTAGGCTAGAACGCTTGCAGACAAATTATGTAATCTTTAATTCCCATATCCTTTATTATTAACGCTAGAGTTGATGTGCTGTCACCTTAGCCCTAATCGCTCCCTATTTTCCCTCCTAAACCCATCTTAATTGTTATGCTAAGCTGCCAACCACCCCAGCAAATCTCAGCCG
>Ga0315914_1009285_pt1 | contig 12723 bp, 8 predicted proteins | sample MpolenodulesMG_FD_203920 | JGI IMG/M metagenome (GOLD analysis project Ga0315914, IMG submission 203920) | Medicago polymorpha root nodule microbial communities from Los Angeles, California, United States - elongated nodules | ecosystem: Host-associated > Plants > Roots > Nodule | place: USA...
TTGCATTATTCGCGTGTTTTATCGCTTTAATAGAAGTAGGGCGTTACAATTGAAAGTTGGATTATAGGTGTTTGATCAAATGTCTCAATGAAATTTTGTTTGTTTTTTGGATTGTTATTGATGAAATTAGTTAGAAATTGGTTTGTTATTGTTGATTATAGTTAGTTTAACTGCAATGTGGTAGTTAATGGACTGAAATGACACTGCCGAAATTTAAGTGTTGTTGTTGAATAGTTAGAAATGACGCAATATCCATATGAAAAAACTCATTGATTTTTTGCTTTTTGAAATGTTGTGCAGATATGTCTTAGAGGCATAACAGACTTAGGGGAAATATTGAATCCTCTACTAGCAGTGCATGGAGGGAAAAGGAATCACAACACCCTCCTCATCCTGGTCGATGGAGAGGTGGGGGACGAGGTTGGGTAGGGCTAATGATGCAGAGGGTTCATCTTCACAAGCGGCTACATCCCAGATAGTGGACCCGACACAGTATCAACATCAGCATGAGAGTATCAACCTCAATATCAGCAGCCTCATTAGCAGGAGGGTGAAGCTCACCAGCAGGAGGCTGAGGCTCAAGGGGAGTCGACTATGGAGTTTGAGGCCGAACCACATGGCTTTCTTGGTGGGCCTTATGTGTTGTCGATTTTACCGAACTTCGGTAAACACGTGGCATGCAGGCTATGGGTCGATGTCGAAGTAAGTATAATTGCTTTGTTTTATTTAATGATATGTTACTTATTATTTTCCTTAGTTAATGTTTATGTTACGATATTAAAATTTACTTATTTTAATGATTATTTTACTTATTTCATGTTTATGTTAGAGTATTTCATGTCTATTTTACTTATTATTTTTTTAACGGTGTTCTTGTTTGTTTTTGTTTTTGTATTTCAGTTTCAATTGTCGCATAAGATGACATGTGTCTCGCATGTGAAGAATCTTAAGCTTAGTAACTTGAGGGACCCGATGAATGATTTCGGTCTTACCCCCTCCTTAAAACTGGGTACGACAACATCTCTCACGGGCTCATTTGTGCCTTGTCAGAGAGATGGCATGAGGACACCAGCAGCTTCCATTTGCCTATAGGGGAGATGACTGCCACACTAGATGATGTGGCGTGCCTTCTACACATCCCATCATTGTGAGGCTCGTTGAGAAGGAGGGGTTATCTCATGAGTGGGGCATACATCTGATGCAGGATGAGCTATGTTTTACAGAGGAGGGGGTGATGGATTAGGTGGAAAAACATTTTGGTGCTCATGTCAGTTACACTAAATTGAAGAGGCGTTTTCAAAACATTTTGGTGCTCATGTCATGTCAGTTACACTAAATTGACACAGAGGAGGAGGAGGAGGTGGAGCAGAGTGTTGTTAGGACCACCTGCGTTAAGGCGTTTTTGTTGGCTACACCCTTTTTGTCGGCAAGTACAGCAAAATCGTTAATCTGATATGTCTACTTGCGCTTCGGGATTCGGACATGGTGGGCGACTGGTCATGGGGCGGGATGAGACTTGCTTTCCTATATGAGCAGCTTTCTCTTACCTCCGACTCAGTTGTTAGTGTTGTTGGTGGTTACATGACCTTGCTTGTGGTAATATATTTTTTTTTCTTATTTTTTTAGTGAATCGTAAATGTATAGTTTTTTAGTGATACTTGTGCTGATATAAATTTGTCTCTTTGTGTTTGCAGAGATGGGTTTTGGCGCACTTCAGGCAACTCGTTTCGAGGAAGCTTGATCCAGATTACCTGCGTGCTGACCCGCTTGTGGGTAGATGGAAACCTCCCAAGGGCTTTTCTGATGTTGGACACTACAGAACCGCAATTGATTTGATGGAGCATGCTCGTGTCATCTGGAGGCCGTACGAGACTCGACGAGACCTTACGCCTTTTCATGACATATGCTGGTACTCTGGATTGATTATGGCCGACTAAGCCAAGATGTGCCGTCACTTGCCGGAGCGGGTTTTGAGGTAGTACGGCTATGTCCAAATTGTTCACATACCTCCTACGACGATTGCGGAGATTGCGCCAGAGGTGGTAGTTATGACCTCCATGGAGTTTGTTGTCCATGTCCTTAGCTAGCAGGAGATGGGTCATCCGGTCCCGGAGGATGAGGTGTGGAAGCATTCAAAGGGGTACATGGAATGGTTCTACAAAGTATCTCATCCTATTATGATCGCATCTGCGACCATTCCTGACTATACAACTCATGTCCCTCTCTACGAGGAGGTTATTGTTGAGCAGCAGTGGGTCAGACAGCCTCCAGACCCATTCCAGATCATTGACAACAACAGAGCCAAAGTGTAGAGTGCAATGGGGGTTCCTGATGTGTTTTCAAATCCACTGGTTCTCGGCATTATGGAGGGCATCCGAGCCGAGTATAGTGTGATGGAGGAGGAGTAGGAGTCATAGTCCATGGGAGTAGGGTTTTATCTTATGACTTTTGTATATTTGTAGTTTTTTTATGACATTTTTTCGGATATGGATTATAATATATTTACACTTGCGCTTTTGTGTTTTTACGACATTTTGCATTATTTTATTCTTTTATTCTTCATATTTTAATTACGACTGAATGTTTGATTGAATGAATGCTTGAATGAGTGATGAAAAATGGATGCAATTGACTAAATGGATGTATGAATGAATGAAGGAATGATGAAAATTAGGGAAAATTGAGTTTATGGTTGTTCTGGTTTTTTGCAGACACAGCGTGAGTTAACTCACGCAGGTGTTAATCCCAGCGTGAGTTAAGTCACGCAGTGTTTAACACATGCACGAGTTTACTCACGGTAGGAGTATTTTTTGGGAGAAGAGCATTTTTCAAAGTGTTGAAAGAAAATGGATTAGAGCTCTGGTAGTTTGTTAAATATGTGTTTTTGGAATTATAATAGATTAAGTGTATAGTGATGGTCAAATGAAGATAATCAAGATGGAATGAACCAAATTTTTGTGTATTGCTAACGTAGGACAATTGATTTCATTTGATTCATATTTTAGAGTTTTGTTGTTTTATTTAATTTAATATCTTCGTTTTTTCTCTTTTTTCCTGTTGTATACTATTTTCCGAAATTTGTTTCGGTTTTTGTTTTTACTTGAGAATGGTTGTTTTACTTTTTCCAACAGCAGAGCAGAGTAGTTGGTGGAGTAGTTGGTAAAGGTACTAGTCAAATATTCAAAACTCATGTGATTTAAAATTTATGTGTACTTATTTTTATCTTTTTCATATTTTTTTGGTAGTGTTATTTTTTATTTTTTTTGGTAGTAATCTTTTTCATATTTTAAAAGAGACTTCCATTATTTTATGAAATAAAAAACTGTGATAATAGTTTACCAATAAATAAATAAAAATAAGGCTTAACTTAGTTCTTGAGAAAATTATGATCAAATACTCAATTAAAAGAAAAGTGAAAAATAAAAAGCAAATTCTAACCATTTTAGTCTTTGAGAAAGTTTTTTTTGAACAAAGTCTTTTAAAAATGTTTAGAAGCAACTTTTAATCATTAAGACAAATAATCTAGTCTAGGATAATTTAATGAGTCTCTACTTGAATCACCATCATTTTTTTTTTAATGAAATCATTTCAAATTTGACAATTAGATCATTGTCAATAATTAAAAATGGCTATTTGATCCGTAAAAAGAGTCAAATTAGTTCTTACAAAAAATAAATTCCTAAATAACTTATTATTCTATCGCTCATTCTTGTTTTTTTACGTCATTTGTGATCAGTTTTATATTTGTCCTAAAATGACCAATGGTTGAAGAAAAAATTAGTATGAGCAATTGATTGAAAGAAAAAAATAGGACCTCTTCCCTAAGAATTAAAAGGTTAACACACAAAAGAAAAATTATTAGTGTAATTTTTTCCGATTGTAGAGTTCAATTTATCTCTTTTTAATTATTATCATAAACCTAATTAAAGAAGGAGCACATTTTACACAAAAAAAATTAAAATAAATACCATTTGTTTAGTGTGAGTGTTACTTTTGTCTAGTATTTACACACAAAAAAAACAAAAAACCAAAAGATCACAATTTACACGTTATAACCAAAAAACAAAAAGAAAAGGATGTTGTTTAGTGTGAGTGTTAGTTTTGTTTAGTATTTACACAAAAAACCAAAAGATCACAATTTACACGTTATAACCAAAAAAAAAAAAAAAAAGGATGCTGTTTAGTGTGAGTGTTAGTTTTGTTTAGTATTTACACAAAAAAAACAAAAAACCAAAAAATCACAATTTACACGTTATAACCAAAAAGGCATGTTACATTCATTCTATCCCTCTCTCTTCCTCCCACCCTCAACATATGTGTATATATACTACATTCATTTTATTCTTTTCCTTAACATTTCCTACCTCTCAAAAGGTAAAGCTACAAATTATACATTTACTTGCTCTTTAATAAATTCAGGGTGTCCGTAAGTGAGGATAAAATAGTTGTTTTTGTGAACTCCAATGATGTTTTCTTTAAAAAAATATTTGTTAATATGTTGGTTTCAAGATAATTGTTAATTAGAAACAATAAAGAACATTGAAAAAACTCATGTCTTTTAAACATTTCATTTTTTGAAATTTTTATTGACATTGGTTTATGTTTTTTCTATTAATAAAGGTATTTATTGATGATTAGTTATATTAAAATTGAAGTTTTTATAAAAATATTTTACCAAACAAACAAACTTTTGAATTAAAAAATAACAAGAATTTTGACCAAAAAAATAACGACAATTACCAATAACTTTATTTTCAAATTTTTAATTTTAATTTTTTTGTTTTAAAATACATAGGATATGTTTATTTCAAATTTATCATAAATATTCTCGAGAAAGCGAGGTTCGTTTTTAAGCCAGAAGATCTCCCAATTTATTTTTATTCACATGAGAGAGTTTTGAGGAAGTGATTGGAAGTTGATGAAAAACATGATAAGCGAGGTTCGTTCCTGGAAACGGACATGTGAAAACTCCACTATCATGTTTTTCATCAACTTCCAATCACTTCCTCAAAACTCTCTCTATTCGCTGAATGTATTAGGCGTATTTTCCTATTTTATCACTTATACGAAAATATCGTCTATATGATCATGAAAACACAATATTTTTTTTGGCATAATTGAAATTTGATCCCCTATTTTCGCCTTTTTGTAAAATTGATCTCCCTATTTTTAAATTCCATAGTTTTGATCCATCCATCAAATATTGTCTAAAATACGGTGATGTAACATGTTTTAGATGAAGTTTTTTAAGAGAATTATCTTACGATTTCATCTATGTTGATATTTTTTCACCTTTAGATCATATACTACGACATTTAAAACATATCATATCATATATTTTTTAGTTTAAAAATGTGATGGAAAGACCAAAATTGTCGAATTTAAAAATAGAGGGATCAATTTCGGAAAATGATGAAAATTGAAGGACCAAAATTGCAATTTTTTTATGGTGTGTCTATCCGGATAAGCTACAAGTTATAATGCATGCCTTTTTTTTTAATAAAAGGAATAATTGGTACATACATCGTAATAATTTATATAAAACAAACTCAAATTACTTTATAAACAAGGTATGGGTTATTTAATGATTGTAGCATGTTTTCTAGGAATATATATTCCAAAGAAAACCAAACATCAGTTAGCTACTCTTAGGAATTTTAGGATGTTTTTTTGTTGAAAAAAAATCCTGAGAATTTATAATACTAGCAAACACTTTTTTTTATGATGCCAACGAATAAAATTCCCACTATTTTTTTATGGATGAGTTATTCCTAGCAATAATTTTTGAATCTATGAAACAAACATCACCATGGTATTATCATGTTTGATACACGATTATAAAAATTATATACTCTTAGATATTTTTATTTTCGAGAAAAGCTAATCTCAAGAATAACTTTCAAAACTATATGAATCAAATGCACCTTTCAACAGGGACCAACCCAAATTTTTTTGAATAGTAGAGCCCAAATAATATAAAATAGTAATTAAAACAATGATTCGCAAGTTTCCCCTATTTGTTACTAGTATTTTTTCTAATTTTTTTTTAGAAAAAATCATTTGAGTTCTTGTCCAAAAAATTTCATTCTAAGTTGATTTTAACGTATTTATTGATGGGTTCAAATCAATATTTTTTTAAGAAAGGTACAAATCAATATTTAAAAGTTGGATTTTTAAGTTTAAGCTGATGAATCAGTCTGTCTAATTACATATATAAGACACCCGATTAAAAAAGAAACATATTCAATATTACTAAAGCTTTATTGTTGTTTTATGTATATCAAAGTCATATTCGGTTACTTTTAGCACATTGTGTCAGGTCTCCTGTATTTTGATAATTGATATTTATAACATTCTACTTTTTATTATAATTTGGACATTATAATCCACCACTATATTAGGGTTTATTAGCATCTTGACAATTATTATTTCTCCTTTCTAATTATATGAATGAATAGTGAGGGTCAGGAACTTTAAGCTTTGTTGTGTGATTACAATTTTAAAACATGATCATGTTCTTTACTATAATAATTTAGAACAAATTAATCCGACTTTGAAAAATAGATTTAGATGCTTATTGTTTTAGTTCTAACTCTAATTGGTGTGATCAGGTTGGTGAATGCTAAAACCATTATTCTGTGATCGATTTATCTGAAGATTATATATGGAGGTATATTTGTGTTATTTTCAATATTTTTTTCTTTCATTATAATTATTATTATTATTAGTGTGCTTTTTTACTATGATTAGTCGTGTATCAATGTTTCATTCTACCACAGTTAGTTTTGGTTTGATTTATTTTTACATTTCAAGTATGTTGCACATAAAAATGTTATGAACACTCTCTTTTTAACACTCTTTTTAACATTTATTTTTTTATTTAGTAAACTTATGTTGGTCGCATAATTTTATGTAGAATTTATTTCTAAAGTGTGACGCACATGAGTTTCACAAAATAGAAGAATGATTGATAAAAAGAAAGTATCTATAACACTTTCATTTTTTTTAAAGAATAACACTTTCATTTATGTTTTTTTTAAAGACTTTCATATTTATTATACTCCATTTTTTTTAGGGATCCATTTTTTATTATTGATTTTTTCTTTTCTTTTGCTCTATTTTTTATATTAGCTAACTAAAGGTTATGCGCTTTATTTTTCTGTGCTTGTTCTTTAAGGCTTTATTTCAAAATGATAAAAAATGAATTATAGTAATATTCGTATTAAATTTATTTTTTAGGTTTATTTGGTTGAGTTAAAATAATATCTATTATTGAACCATTTTTAATAGAAAAGAAAGAGTAATTTATGGAACACAGTCTAGTACATTAATTTTAGTGTATGTGTGGATTGGTGATATAGTATAAAGTATAGTTTTTTTTTAAGGAATAGTATAAAGTATAGTTAAATAGAATAGAATAATATTTATGTACCCAAAAAAAATAGAATGACATTTGTTCTTTAAATGAAGTGAAAATAATTATCTACTCTCTACCATCAATTCAAACATATCTTTAGATCCTTAGAGTAATAATAATACTATATCTTTAGATCTTTCGAGAAAAAATAATAATGTTTTAGCATAATTCCAAAAAAAAATGTTTTAGCATGTTTTATATTTTTATTTAAGTAATTGATGTTTTTTATTAGACTTAAATACATTTTTGATCTCTCTATTTTAACTTAATTGAGATTTTAGTCCTTCTATTTTTAAAACCACTATTTTAGTCCGCTTATTATACATTTTTTGGTTTTTTTTAATCTTTCATTTATTTTGATGATTTGTCACTCTCGTTAATGACGTGGCACTGACATGTCACATGTGTGTTGACTTTTTCCTTAATGAAATGGAAAATGAGAATTATAGGGAGAAAATGAGAAAGTCAACACACATATGACATGTCAATGCCACGTCATTAACGAGAGTGACAAATCACTAAAATTGATGCAGACTAAAAAAACTCAAAAAATGTATTATAGGGAGACCAAAATAGTGGTTTTAAAAATAAAAGGACTAAAATATCAATTAAATTAAAATAGGAGGACCAAAAATGCATTTAAGTCTTTTTATTATAACAAAAATAATACATGGATATTCAAACCAGAGTATTCTCAAACCATGGATCTTTTGGTTTTCAGGGAACATCCATATTGTTTTTGAAAGAATATTTTTCATATTGCTAAATTTTAAAGAAAATATTTATTTTTTCCTTAAAAAATAAAAGAAAATATTTATTTAAATATAATTTTTTTCTTTCAATATTGCAGGATACAATTGACTTAAGAGATACCGAATATCTAAATCCGGTGCGGAGCCAAGGAAAAGGGGGTAAGTAGTTTTTTTTTTTATATATCAAAATAAAACTTTTGTATTATTATTATTATTATTATTATTATTATTATTATCATCATTATTATTTATTATTATTTTGAAAAGTATTATTATTATTATTAGGGACCACGTGTCTGTCTTTCAGTTATTTTTATTGCGCTAACGTTTGAAAATTATGAACAATGTTTTTTTATAAAATTTTAATTTTGAATAAAATTAAAATATAATTTTTTTTTTGCTTTCAAATTTTAAGAAATCAAACTAACCATGATTATCTATTTCAATAAAACCAACAATATAACAAAAAATATAATCTAAATTCTAATTTTTTAATGACACCAACAACAATCTTTATTATAGAAAAAGTTTTTGTTTAAGGGCATATTTGGGATAATAAAAAAATAAGTATATATACACTCATCTAGTTTGTTACACTTTTTAAATGATAAAGAAAAAACTAGATATTTGTGTTTGTTACACTTTTATTTTAATATTCAAATTTATTCTTATCTATTTGCTACATGTGTTATTTATATTGAAAATATTCAGATTTATTCTTATCTATTTGCTATATGTGTTATTTATATTGAAAATTGAGGGCATTTTTGAAAAGAGAAAAAGTCAGCCCAAAATAGTTTTTTCTTTAATAAAACCACTTCAAAATAGTTTGAAAGGAGTTATTTTATTTATATATTGTATAGATTATTATTATTATTATTATTATTATTATTATTATTATTATTATTATTTTGAGGGGATTATTAGTATTATTATTATTTAATACAATATATTAATTTATGTAGATTGCTGTTATGGATTTTCCGCTTGTGCGGCAATTGAATTCTTGCACCACCGTGAGCAACAGGGCCACAATCGTGTAATCCTTTCTCCTCAAGATATCTACAACAACCTGGGCCATAACTTAAACGATGATGATGATGATGATGATGATGATGATGATGATGATGATGAGGAGGAGGTGGAGGAGGAGGAGGAGGAAGATAGTGACGACGAGGATGATGATGATGATGATGATGAGGAGGAGGAGGAGGAGGAGGAAGATAGTGACGAGGAGGAGGAGGAGGAGGAGGAGGAGGATGGCGACGATAATGATGATGATGAGGAGGAGGAGGAAGAGGAGGAGAATGGAGTGACCTTTGCTGAGACTTTATTATGGATTTCGTCAAATGGATGTGTCTTAGAAGAGGCATGTCCATACACAGGAATAGTTGCACCACCTATACCTCCAGAAGAGCGTCAGGCTCTGGTAAAATATCTTTTATTTTTATTTTACATCAATCCATATTCTTTTGGGCTCTCCGAGAATTTATTTTACATTACTTATCCATAATAATTTAACTTTTTACACAAATTATTGTAGGTAAGATTAAGAATTGAAACCTTAAAACCAATACACATGGAAGAGATAGAGGAATATGTCAGGAATGAAATACCTGTGATGGTGGAGTTGGACTGGATTGAAGGAATGGAGAATTTGGGAGCTGAGGTAAGTAACTTTATATATATATACTAGCGTCTTGTAAAAGAAATATATATATACACTAGCGAAAAGACGGGCACTTCTGCTCTTTATACTGCGCTAACGTTTGAAAATTATGAACAGTGTTTTTTTTTATGAAATTTTGATTTGGATTAAAACTAAAAAAATAAATGTTTGTTTCTTTCAAGTTATAACAAACCAAACTAATCATGATTATTTATTTCAACGACACCAACAATATAACAAACAAAAATATAATCTATTTTTTTTAATGAAACCAACAACGGTCTTTATTATAGAAAAAGTTGTTTAAGTGTATAATTGAGATAATGAAAAAGTAAGTATAAATATACTCATCTAGTTTGTTACACTTTTTAAATGATAAAGAAAAAAACATACACACACACACATATATATGTTCATATCGTGTTTGTTACATTTTTTTTAATATTTAATATTATTCTTATATATTTGTTACATGTGTTATTTGTATTCAAAATTGAGGACATTTTTGAAAGAAAAATCCAACCTAAAAGAGCTGAAAGGGTAGTTTTCTTTATGTATAGTGTGTGTATATATATATATATATACATATATGTTTAGCAACAATTCAATTTACTATCTAGTTTAATCTATTTTTATTATAATTATATAGGATGAAATCTATACTGGACCGGTTGATGCATCAACATTTGACAAAGTAGAAAAACATGGAGTTCTGATTGTAGGTTTCGGTCCAGGCTATTGGCTCGTACGTAACTCCCACGGCATTGATTGGGGAGATGGTGGTTATGTTAGGTTAACCAGAGAACTCGTCCACGGTAGGTATTTAATTAGCAATCCGTGGGTTGCCATAGGTATATCCTATCAGAGTCCAGAAGGAAACCCTTATAATCCCATATGAATAGGAGTGATTTCATCCGTGGTGACAACTCAACGAAGTCGTTGGGTATTATAAGTACCGATTGGATTGAATTGGTTTGGATGAAGTTGTATCTTACTTGTTATCTTTTTTCTTTTCTTTTTTTACCGTTTTGTTGAATATTCGATTCATTTAAGAGAGACTGGTTTTGTAATAGTAGCTATTTATCCCAAATTTATGTTGATTGTGGTTTTAATTCGGCATTATATTTAAATTTCACGATCCTAAATTTCTAAATGGTGAGCAAATGAAATGCAAAATTATTTTGTGGCTATTCTTTGGTAATAGTATGTGAAGGTAACTAGCAAATTGTTGGATACTCTAAGGTGTTTTTTTTTAAAATGTTTCAGGCCATGTTATGTGGAACCCGGTTTGGTTTTATTTGTTTTCTCTTCAAGGATACATTTTTTCAAAATCTTATCTATCCCTCTATAAATTATTGACATGCAAACTAAGAAATTGGTGTGGTTGGTTGATCAAATTGAGATATCGAATATTAAATCAGATATCGAATATCCAAGTTTTATGATTTTTTTTCCCTCAAAAAAGTTTTATGATTTTTGTCAATCATTCGAGTGTAGTTTTTGTCAAAATTAAGGTGTTTCACGCATGATTATGCCAACATCACCATTAATTCAAATATACACTAAGATTGTATTTGATTATGTAGTGAGTAAAATAATTTTGAACTAGTATGGAGCCCGTGCCAAGCACGGGTAAATAAATCACTATTAGAAGAATTTTTTTTTTTTTTAAAGATTAATCTCCATACATTGACCATGTAAATTCTTTACATTCAGTTAAATCACGTCAAATATTTTTTTTATAATGTTTTAGGAATTAACCTAAAAAGTAGTATCATGGTATAATTTGGTCGGGCATACTGTAAAAGATATCTATAGTATCGATGTATATAAATTAAATTTTTGGTTCTATGTTATAGATTTGACAAAACTACTATCAAGAATGAGATTAAAATTCCTTGACAAAATTATATATAATTTGATACTATGATTCATAAATCTATATTTTTATACAAATATAAAAAATTAATAAAAGGGTCATGGTCCATTGTTAGAGTCATTTTAGTCGTAATGTGACGAATTCAACTTTGAATCCCGTCCTAAGATAGGTAGACTATTTTTTTTCTTCTTATTTTCTTACTTGTGAAAAGTTTATTCATGTGTCTAGGGGTTTAAATATTAATCATACTTAAAAAAATATTGATCTTTCTTAAATAAAAAGATGTTGATTATATTAAAAAAGACTTATTCATAAATATTCATCCCCGTGTATAAATTTTTATTTATATAAAAACAAAATAACATTGCTAATTTTTTACTTCAAAAAAAAAACTTGCTAATTTTTAAATAAAAAGGTATTAATATTTTATTTCTACTAAAATATCAATTCATAGTAATTAAGATGATAGTGTAACTTCATATAAAAGGTTCAAGAGTATTTTACAAAGTATTTGTTGCAAGTTGAGTCTGGTTGATTGGTGGGATAACATATATTCAAATATTTCACGCTTTAGTAAACAAAAACAAAAAATAAATTCACGCTTTTGAACCTTTCATGCTTCCTTAGAGTCCAAACGGTTAAATAGAGATGAGAGATTTTAATAGAGGGAATGGATGAGAGATATTTTAATTCAATATATGTTTAGTTTAAAAGAGGAGAGATGAGAGAAGGGAATGAGGTGAGAGAATCTTAACTAAATACATGTTTGATTCATAAGAGTGGAGGAGATTTTTAAAACTAAATTATATTTTATCCTTAAAGTCTTTAATTTTACCTGACTTCCTCTTCTCCAACGTTTCTACCTTGCTCGTTTCATCCCTTATCTAATTGTCCACCACTCTCCACTATGTCGCTCTCTCTCTCTCTCTCTCTCTCCCTCCCTCCCTCCCTCCCCTCTAACATGACCCTGCCTCTCTTCCTTTTCTCCCTCCTATCCTATTTCTCT
>Ga0315914_1009287_pt1 | contig 12720 bp, 7 predicted proteins | sample MpolenodulesMG_FD_203920 | JGI IMG/M metagenome (GOLD analysis project Ga0315914, IMG submission 203920) | Medicago polymorpha root nodule microbial communities from Los Angeles, California, United States - elongated nodules | ecosystem: Host-associated > Plants > Roots > Nodule | place: USA...
TTCTTATGGAATAATATTTTCTAAAATATAAAAGTCGATAAATATCTCTTTTTTACATAAAAATTATTGTTAACATATGAATTTATGAAATAGGTGTACCGGTACACCTTAATTTAAGGATGTACCGTAGAAACTCCCCTATAATTATCGCGTTATAATGTGAATATTTTTCCGATTTTGAGAATCGATAAAATTTAGCTAATGTGTTAGCAAAAATTCTATTTGTGATTTTCATTGCCTTGTCGTAGAACCAAATGAGTGCTAACTATTACATTTCTTTAACAAACCACCAAATCACCTTATCATTCATTTTTTAAAACCATATATGTGACTCAAAGATAGACTACTTCGATGACTAACTCAGATAATAAATTCGACTAAATATAAAATGAAAAATGTCAATCATTCAATCTTTATTGACGATCTAGATCACTTACTATATCTACATGGTAAAAACAACATAATGGAATCTCTTTCCAACTAAAAGATGGATCCATATTCTTGTGAGCACAATCATGATAGTCATAGTGTAAATATGTTTGTCCAGATTAAAAGAAGGGTGGGGTGCCATTCTTTAAAAGCCTTTTCATGTTACTTTTTGGGAACTAGTTGATATCAATGTCATCCTGTTTAAAGATGATGTTTTTATCTTAGTATGGACATAAAAAATACGTGGCATTAGTACTTTTTGGACCACGTCTCTTTTTATCTCTTCTCACACACCAATTGGCAATTGGTATCTTATGAAGAATGATGTGGTGAAATTAAAAATTATAATCTTTACAAGGCACCTATGTTTAGATATACATGCATTTGTTAAGCATAAAGGAATTCTATTATTAGCAATCTTAGTGTCAATTGTCAAATGTGGTCCCATATGGTTTGATATGTTATTTTAACTCATTCCCCCAAAAAAATGTATGATATTTTAACTCTATTTTTTTTCTGGATTATTTTTTAAAAAAAATATCTAGTTTATCACACACTAATAAATACTTCCTCTGGTTTTTTTATTAGAGACATACAATCTATAAAAGTTTTTTTTTTAAAAAAAAGATATTAATTCTTGAGATGCCGCTTTGTCGAACACACCTCTCAATCTGCTAATCGATAAAAGGTAAAAAAAAAAGAATAAAAAGAAAATATGCTATTAATAAATTTTGATCTAAACACAAGCTTGTTGTCATTATCACAACAATTTCTTACGTTGCTCTTAAAAAATTTGCTTTTAAAAAATGATTAAAAAGAAAATTTGTTATTAAAAAATGAATAAAAAGAAAATTTGCTTTTAATAAATGAATAAAAAGAAAATTAGTTTTTAAAAAATGAATCCTTTGACGTCGTTGCTCACTCAACCTCATTTGTATGTAACAGTATCGTCGTTGTGATTTGGTTCTCTCCGGTGTCAAATCCGGTGGATTAGTTTGACTTTTTCAAAAAAAAATATATCATCGTTGCACACCCCATCACCTACCCTATTATGCCCCATGTCCCTATCGTTGTCGCCTCACCATTGTGCACCCCTTAGAATCTTGCTAGCAGTCAAGTTAGAGTGCAATTTATTAGGATAACTGCTATGAACTGAATAATACTTCATTTATTGATTGTATTGTATTGAATGAATTACAAGAGTGATCGATATGTTGCTCTATATATAGATAGGATAAGGACTATTGGTAACTAACCTAACAGTCACTAGCATAGAAATAGAAATAGAAAATCGCATAATTGGTTTATAACTAACTTAGACTAAATCAAACCCCTTAGATATGGTTATTGTATATATACACCCCTTGAAGGAATTGAGTTTGTCCTTCTGCATATAATTGAATTTATGAATATAAAACAATTTGTTCGGACTTGTGTTTTGTCTAAACGATGGAAGAACGTTTGGAAAAGTCTTGCTAATCTCAAGTTGCATCACTCTGAGAAGGAGAAGAGTTATATCTTCAGTTGGTTTGTATCTTATCTTTTGTCTAGTCGTGACTACTCTCTTCCTTTTCATAGCGTAAGTTATGAGTATGATAATGCTGCAGATTGCCACAAATTCACACTCCCATAAGTCATGAAATATGTTGTGTCACATAATGTGCAACAAGTCACGGTCATTGTTAAGACATCGAACATAAAGGATCTCGAACTTCCCCATTCCATTTTTGATTCTCATTCTTTGACATATCTTTAGCTTGAGTTTCAATATTCATATAAAGATGGCCGCGATAAGATGTTTCCAAAATCTTTGAACTTGCCGGCATTGAAAACCTTGCATCTTGAGAATCTTTGTTTCACTACAAGTGACAATGGTTGTGTTGAGCCCTTCTCAACATGTAACAAGTTGAGTACTTTGGTCATTAGAGGTTGGTTTTTACAGGATGATCAACAAACCCTCTCCATATCCAATTATAACGTTTCTAGTCTGACCATAGATAATATCCACATGAATAAAGAAGCCGACAATTACAAAGTTGTGTTTTGTACTCCAAAACTTACTTCTCTCACCATCAAGGTTCATCCTACGACTTTCCCAGCTCCCTCTGCATGCCATTTACCTTTCATTGAAGAAGTAAATTATTTACTCTTTTCGTTGTAAATCGAATGAACGTTTAATCGTCATGAGTTGGTTACAATTACTAGCTAATGTACAGATAATGACTCTCGATTTCGAAACCTTCAAGATCATGCTTATGGTAAGTTACTTTAGTATCATTTCTCCTCTTTATATTTTTGATGTTGGTCATGTATTAATCCTTATGCCAAAATATTTGTAATAAACAATCTTGTCTTTGAGAATATTCATTTGAATGTATCCAATTCACTCTAATTATGCAGGTTTTAAGAAATAATGATTCAATGAGAAATCAACTTCCTTGCTTTGTTAGATTGAAGACATTGAAACTGGATGTGGGTCATGTAACGATCTATAAAGAGAAGATAATAGAAATGGTAGCATATCTACTTCAAGATTCCCCACCACTTGTTACAATTCACATTGGTAGGAAGGCAGGCATAGTAACTTTTAGGTATTGATTTTTACACAATACTCACTTTTGTCACTAATTTCCTTTCACCAAAAAAGTTATTTACTTTTTTATTAATTTTTAATATTTTATTGGTGCAAGGTTTAAAGAAGCAGATATGATGGATAAAGCAATTAATAGATCTTGAGGACAATGTTGGTGGCAGTAATGTCGACTACAACTAGCTATCTCTTTGTACAACAATATTTATTTCTCTACCTTATATCTAGTTGTATTTCAAACTATATTATTGTGAAACTAGTATTTGGTGAAAGGCCAAAACTATATTTTTTAATATTTTAATTTATGGTTAAATATGTCTTTGGTCGCTATACATATTCAAACTTTTAAATTTTGTTTCCATATAAAATTTCTTCAATTTTTAATACTCCAAACAATTTCCACCGACAATTTTGATATCTACTTTTATGAATCCCAAAAATAAGAGCAAGGTGGAAAAAAAAACGTGAGCAAGAGTATATAAAATTTTACAACGTACAATAAGCTAATTATAACAAAAATATAAAGCATTTCTTTGAAAAAACTATATAAAATGTTCCTTAAAAAAAATAAAGCATGGCAATTTTTCTTTGTTTTAAGGGAAAAAAACGTGGTAGTTATGAAATATGAACATGGGTAGTTGTTTTATTAAAAAAGAAATTAAATTAGTACGGTTAAAATTGAAAGAAAATATAAAAAAAATCTACAAGCTAAAAGCTTTAAAGTTACTTGAAATAGCTTCACAAAAAACGCTATAAGCTAGTGGGTAAGGCTGTTTACCAAACACATCTTATTATATCAAAATAAGCTTATAAGTTAGTTCAAAAAGCAATAAGCTAGCTTATTTCCGTTACCAAACATAACCGTATTTGGTCTATAATGTGACTAGATATGTTAATTATTCCATGAACTTAAAAAGCCGTGTTTTGCTTATAAATGTAACCGAGAGGAGTATTTATTTGCATAAATTGTTTTGTATATGCTCTAAAATAAGCCAATCCAAACGGAGCCTTAGGCGGCTGATGTTGAAATTTTGTAATCCCCTCATTTTAGGCTAATAAATTAAAAGTGGGATATGACATTTATTGTCCATATTTTATTTGATTTTTTTCTTTTATAACACTTAAGATGATGCGTCTAATTATGTGATTTTAATTGGTTGATAGTGTAAAGATTTTTACACAACCAATTTATTCTACTACCTCCGTCCCTAATTATAGGACCCTTTTGAAAAAATAACGGGAATTAAGAAAGTGAATATTTGTGATAAATTGTTTGTAATCAGTATTGTTTTTATAATTTTATCCTTAAGAGAGAGAGTTAGTTTATGTTTTCCATATGTTATTTATTGTTGATTGAAGAAAAGAAAATGTATAATAAATAGAACATGTATGTAAAGAAATAATAAATATAGTTGAAAATAGAAAGAGGTCTTATAAGGACGGAGGTAATTAATTGTGTTGCAAATGACTTTTTGTCTCGCATGAGGTAGAATTGAATCGGGTCATAAGAGTCCAATAAATCTAAATAAATAAACAAAAAGACACAAACCTAGGATTCACACAGAAAACAAAATCTAGAGGCAAATTTGTGTCGTGCAAGGAACATAACAGAACAGAGACACCGCCGATCCAAGAATTTCAGGAAGACAATTTCAGTGGTCAGAAACTTTTTGAAACTTTCTCAGTAAAATTATTATAACATGTTCTTGTATGCATATTTTGTTTTGTATGTGTTTCTATGATGGATGAATCATATCCCTAATCTTCTGTTGTTCTTTCCTTCCTTCCATGTTTGATATAAGGTTTAGGGTCTGTTTGGATTGAGCTTATGCAAATGAATATGCTTTTGTTTCTTTATTATTCATAAGCTTGGTAATGTAGTTTATGAAAAACAACTTATGAAGATACAATTATCATTAGTGAGAACTTATGAATTAATATAAAAGCTTATTTATTTGCATAAGCTATTTTTCATAAGCTCAATCCAAACGGGGCCTAAGTATTATTATGGTTGTAGAATTGCTTTCACTTGAAGCTAGAATTTGTAGCTTTTGGCTTCTATACTTGATTTTAACCTTAGATTTATGATCAAACCCACTTTTATGCAAATACATCCAAACATAAATCAATTTACATGCCACTCACTTTTATCCAGAATCAATTCATTCAAAATCAATTATGTTCTCCGCACAACCAAAATATAAACAATGATTTTAAGAAGTATTTGTGTAATTTTTTTAGGTCAATCAAGTGTTACCCAAGATAAAGATATAAAAACGAAGGAGTGATGGAGAGTGACAGACTCAGTACCCTGCCTGACCATGTCCTTCTGCATATAATTGAATTTATGAATATAAAACCATCTGTTCGGACTTGTGTTTTGTCTAAACGATGGAAGAGCCTTTGGAAAAGTCTCGCTAATCTCACTTTGCATCACACCAAGAACGAGAGGAGTGATATCTTCAACAAGTTTGTATCCCAAATCTTGTCTGGTCGTGCCAACTCTCTTCCTCTTCATAGCCTAAGTTATGAGTATGATAATGCCGTAGATTGCCTTAAAACCACACTCTTAGAGGTCATGGAATATGCTGCGTCACATAATGTGCAACAACTCACGGTCATTGTTAAGATATGGACAATAAAGGATCTCGAATTTCCCCCTTCCATTTTTAATTCTCATTCTGTGACATTTCTTAAGCTTGATTTTTATCATCCATGTTCATATGGTTGTGGTAAGATGTTTCCAAAATCTTTGAACTTGCCGGCATTGAAAACCTTGTATCTTAGTGGTCTTACTTTCACTACAAGTAACAATGGCTGTGTTGAGCCCTTTTCAACATGTAACATGTTGAGTACTTTGGTCATTGTGGAGTGGTATTTACAGGATGATGCACATACCCTTTCCATATCAAATTCTAACGTTTCTAGTCTGACCATAGGCAGTACTCAATTGTGTAAACAAGCTGACAATTTCAAAGTTGTGCTTTGTACTCCAAACCTTACTTCTCTCACCGTCAATGGCCATCCTATTTTCTCAGCCCCCTCTGCATGCAATTTACCTTTTCTTGAAGAAGTGAGTATTAATTACTCTCAGTTTTTATATCGGAATGATCATTTAATCCCGGTTAGTTGGTTGCAATTGCTGGCTAATGTCAAAATATTGACTCTCGGATTCACAACCCTTCGGAAGATGCTTATGGTAAGTTACTTTAGTATCATTTCTCCTCTTTATATTTTTTATGTTGCTCATAAATCATGATAGGTATTAATCCTTATTCCAAAATATTTCCCATAAACATTCTGGTCTTTCAGAATATTAATTTGAATGTATCCAATTCACTCTGAATATGCAGGTTCTAAGAAATAATGATTCAATGAGAAATCAGCTTCCTTGCTTTGTTAGATTGAAGTCAATGAAAGTGTATGTGCGTTTTGTAACAATATCGAACGAGGGGATAATAGAAATGGTAGCATATCTACTTCAAGACTCTCCACCACTTGTTGCAATTGACATCGTTCGGAATGCAGACTTAATAACTTTTAGGTATTGATTTTTACACACTACTCAGTTTTTGCTTCAAGATTAAAACTATATTTACAATTACACCTTGACGTTTATCTTGAATAAAACTATTATAAATTTGTGTCAAAATGTATATAATATAGATATAGATATTATCTATATGATAGTTGCTTTCTTTTAGAGATTTTGTACGTTTCCATTCACACAAAACTCTCCACTTTCTTTGAAGAGGGTTTTGTCCCTTCCATTCACCTAAAAAGTTATTTACTTATTTGATTAATTTTTAGTATTTACTGGTGCAAGGTTCGAAGCAGCAAATATGATGGATAGAACAATACATCTTGAGGACAATGGCAGTGGCAGTAATGTTGACTACAACTAGCTATCTCTTTCTACGACAATATTTATTTGTCTACCTTATATTATATCTAGTCTTTTTTCAAACTATATTATTGTGGAATTAGTATTTCGTGAAAGGCCAAAACGACATTTCAGAAATTGCAGATAATGAATATTCAACCTAATGTGAAATCAGCAAGACAAGGTGATAGCAAAGGAATATTACGGGCCAACCATCTACCAACTCTTTTAGTGGTCTGTCACGGCCGCTGTGCGGCTGTTATCTGTTTTTGGTGGCTGGCAGTATGGTTTTGTTGCTGCAGATTGTGCTGGTGCGGTTCTGTTCTGTCAGTTTGGAGCTTTGCCTTGTAACTGTTCTGTAGTTTTTTTTTGTGTTGGGTGAAATTGGTAATGAGGGACAAGTTACTCATCATTCATCATTAGTTTAATCAATCAAAACATTGTACTCAATATGTTAAATAAGTTAAATTTATTTATGGTCAATAAGCTCAGCAAATATGAAATTCAAACTCACAATATGTTCAATATATAAGTAGGAAATTTAGTATATGTTTGGTAAACTTGAAAACAACGGTAGGAACACATCACACAGTGGCACGTAAGCTACAGCTAGTAGAGTTGAGTAAACGCGAGTCTAACTCCACACCAACGTGGAAACAAACATGCTATAATAGTAAGGTTCTTTTATCATGTGCAAACCCTAATAGTAAATAGTAACATAGTTCATGAGTTAAGTTGAGGCTAGTGTAAACATCTCCTAATATCACCAACAGTCAAGCACACTGTCCTTTCCTTTGTTCTTCAGTAAGCACATCATACCTGTTCACACATTCAAATGAAAATAAATGAGTCAGTGAATTTATTACACAACTATTACTCTTATAGTCTTATTCACACAACCTCAACTCATAAGCACTTGCCAAACTAAAAAACAAGACTAACTCAGAAAATCTCTGCTAAAAACATGAAAAAACCTCGGCAGCAGCACACCAGGGAGCAAAATAAATCAAATGTAAATTTTGATAAAACTTTTTAAGAGGCTATTGATCCCCAAACCTCAAATAAGACCTAAGACTACCAAAACAGAACCCTGAAATATATGTTAGGAATTCACCACAAGAGGCCAGAAAAACAGCTTGATTAACACAACCTCAAATCAAGAGCACTTGCCAAACTAAAAAACCATAACAACTCAAATAAAATCTAAGCTCAAAACCTGAAAAACCCATAGCAGCAGCACCGAAAAAATGCAAATTTTGAAAATACAGGTTATTGTACACCGAAAAAATGATTGCGAAGTTTCGAAAAAACTTATGGATCCAAAAAACTCGACAATAGATTTCTGAAAGGGTAAACTTTTAAGAATCTATTGATCCAAAACACTTTTAAGTGAAATAAATACATAACATCGTATCACAAGATGAAGAATCTATTGATCCAATTTTTTTTTTGAAAACAAATACGAACAGCCAGCCAAAACAGGTAATAGCTAGAAATCTGTTCACATGAACAAAGAACTTGCAGATAATCATATCAGTTCGATCAAAACATCATATCACAACAATAATTATGCTTTTTTTTTTGTTTTCTCAGTTCATATCCAGCTCTATAGGTGAAATAAATACATAACCTATTGTTTTTTATGATCGCACCAATGTTAGTTTCATTTGTGTTTAATTTAGTACGCAAGAGGGAATAAAAAAATTGTGAGCATCAACTTCTATCTTAGAATTAATATAAAATCAAAAAATTCATTAAATCTAGTAGACGGCCAAGCTAATGACAATGATCAATTGATCATCATTCTCAGATGAAATCAATAGTTATCGGTGGAAGAAAGTATACCTAAAATTTGCCTCTTCCCTTGGAGGAAGATGCCTTGTCAGCGGTGCCCCCAGCTGCTCTCTTTGCTGCAGCTGCTGTCTCAGCTTCTTTCTTTTCTTCGGCCCTTATAAATGCTTGAGCACACCTCTTACACGCGTCCAACAGATGGTCAGGCATTTTTTCATTTCTTCTTAGGGCATCCCACCCACGATTACGTCCATGACAAACATGGCCTACAGCCAAGTCCTTCCAATAAAGCTTTTTATCATAAGTCTCAGCCGACCACAAATCCTTTGCATTAGCCCTAGAGCAGTCAACAGTCTGGTTCTTAAGCTTATCAAAGCTGAAATAGAGAGCAAAACAGTAAGAATTAATTAAAAAAATATCAGAAACTTCAAATAGATCAGAAAATTATAAACACATACAAATAAAACGTAAAAGCAATTTCTTCAATTGCTTCCTGTTCGATTTGCTGCCAGGGTTTTGCACGTTCCTCTTCTCCCTCTTCATATTTACGCTTGCAAGAAGCACACCATCCATCGGCATAGCTGCAAAAACCGGTATTCTCCATCCTTTCTTTCTCAAAGGCTGAAAAGGTAAAGAAAGTAAACATAATAGGTTAAGAAAGTTAAATACTCGACCAGGTTCAGGTGGGTATTGTAACATATTTAGCATTATAAATCTCATGTTAACATGTCAATAATAAAAGAATTGGTTAAGAAAGTAAACATTATAAATCTCATGTTAACATGAACATCATTTTTCAAAAGTTAAGTTAAGATGAAGATGAACATGAACATGATGAACATCATGAACATGAGCATGAAATAAAAACATGTTCACATAATTAACATCAAAAGAAAAAAAAAAGAAAAATGCATCAACAAAGAAATGTAAGAATTGATAGATGATGAAGATGAAAATAATAGGTAATAACCATCCCAAATGTTAGACATTTTTCTCAGAAGTTGAAGAGTTCAAAAGCAAAACACAGAAGAGTGTGAATGTGAATATGAATGTGTGTGTTGAAGTAACAATATATAGAGAGGGAAGTGATGGTATTGGTCAGGTAACATGTAACAAATTATGAAGTAAAAATGAATAAAGTAACCGTATGAACAAGTAATAACAATTCATATTCAAAATAATAATTTAAAATCAAAAAGAGAAAAAATTTGACTAAGTAAGAAAAAGAGGATCATGCAAAAATAGATATAAATGGATTTTTAAGAAACATCTAAAAAAAAGAATACAAACAAAAAGAAAAAGGTGACATGAAACTAACCTTTACATGGTTTGGTTTTGTTGTGGTAAAGATCAATCAGAGAGACGAGAACTAGAGGGAAGTAGGAAGTGAGATTCTCTTTCTTTCATTTTCTAATGGGATTAGAGAAACAAAAGTAAATAAATAAATAATGAACGAATGAATGGTGTTAGTGGATAATCAAAATCAATGCTACTTTATTCAAAAATAAATAAATCCATGCTACTTATTTGCCTAAAAAAGTTTAGATGAGCTGGGTTTCGCAACTTAATAGGGTTAGAACTATCTCGGAGACTCTTTAAAGAGGTATTTACGTTGGCATCAGAAGTTGAATTTTTAGTTATTTTTATCAAGTGAGTCAAACTTCGTTAGCTCTTTTTTTTATTGTTATTATTATTTAGTTATTTTTTGAAGCAATTATTATAATTTTTTTTTTTGATAAATAGACAAGATCACAATAGTTATTGATAACTCATGCATACAACTAAGGAGTTAGGATTCGAACTTCAGCCGCAACATCCAATATAATGATTTTAATATTTTTATCAGTTGAGTTAAGACTCGTAAACGAAATAATTTTTATTAATATTATTATTAGAGGAATTATTATTATTATACTCCATACTCATTAAAACGAAATAATTTGCTTGAAAAAAATACTAGTAATGAGTAATTTATTGAAGATGTTTGACCGCTACACTTCATCACTAACCACCTAATCATCGTCTTCTTATACATTTTATTTTTGGTTACATCTTCTTCCTACACATTTGTCCATTAGTTTTTGTTCTTCAATTCTAGCAAATAAAGATAATAGTCATATTAACCTTATAGTCATATTAACCTTGTTGAAAAATGCTAATTAGTGTCTCTAAAGCACTAGTTAAGAAAACTAATATAGAAATATGGTTTAGGCACAAATTAACATGACCCTACCTTATATTAGAGGCACAAGTTAAAGAGATAAAAATGAATTTAAATAATGAATTTTATTTTAATAGGATAAAGTCTTAAACTTTTTAAATATTGAATGCACATGAATAGTCATTGGGAAGATTCTTATCTTAATTGATGTACATATATACATTGATAAAAATGGAATTTAATTTGATGTACATCAAGGTAATAAAAATCAACATTGTTTTAAAATAGTAACTGTGAAGGTTCTTATCTATAGATAAAAATGGAATTACTTAATTTAATTTATAATGAAACACTTTATTCCATAAATAGTCATTGATGTCACATGAAAATGAAGACAGTTAGTTCATCTAGTTGAATAGTGAGATGGACATGCATCTGATCCAATAAGGCCTAAAAATCTCTATGTCACAACTTGAGAGCAAAATGGTATAAATAGTGATTATTGATAATTAAATTAAAATTTTCTATTTTATAAAATAAACTTTAGGGTGAGGGGATTGTGTTAGAGAAAACTTTCAAATTTAAAAAACACTTATAAAAGAAAGTGTTTACATTTATCTTCCTCAAAATACACTAATAAAACTCTAACCCATAACTTTTGGGATCTAAAACCTTATCTTAACCATTTGGCTTGGTTTGATTTTTCATCACCTTTTTTTATAGGTCCACTTGTGGAATTTTGCCACCAGTGGTATTCATTACCTTATTTACCATAGCAGCATTTCCTAATTTGCTTGAATTACTTGTTGCCACATTAAGAATCAAGAATAGAAGACAAAAAGAAGTTAGACCATACTGTCTTTGACAAAATATTCATTTTAAATGAGCTTATCTTTTACTCCTATTTTAAATTAAATATATAAGAAATTTTTTAAAAAGGTGGTGAGAGGAATTTTCAAATCAAATATGACATAATTTTTTTAGGGGAATCAAATAGAAGACCATTGATAATTTTATATACTTTAATATAACTTGTTTGGTTGATACGTATGCAATATATTTTTATATCATTTGACTCAGATTGTATCACTCTTTCGGGGAGAAAAAATGCATTTTATACTAAAACCAACAATAATGATCAAACCATTTTAGCTTTATTTCTAAAGCTTTTATTTTTTTCTTTTTAGTTTGTAACATTTTAATCTAAAAAATAACTCAAGTCAAATGGAGCCAAAAGTTCAATTAAATGTCTTAGGTAAGGTCGACAAAAGACTAATAGTAAAAGATTAAAATCAAAATTGCATAGTAGGAACATTCAGTTTACTAGTTTAATTTCAATAAATAAGTCAATATCAAGTGAGATTAATTAAACTTTAAAATGTACGTATAAGAATCTTAATATATCCATAAACTATTTACTTATCTAAAAGTTTGTAATAAGATGGGGAGGTGGAACATCATATTATAAGATTTTGCTTTCTCTTTTCAAATATATAGAGTATTTTAATTTTGATGCACAGGACCAAATTTTAGAGTTTTGTTTAGATTGATGGAATGGAATAGATAAGAATTTCAGGGGTCTTAATATTAAATGGATAATAGTGGAAGGCATTCCATCATATACAGTTGGGTCTTGCAATACTAATGATTAGTGTGCTTAGTATTAAATGCTTTATTTTAGGGGGCTTAATATTAAATGATATGGTTATGTTATGTCTGGTCTTGCAATAAAATTAGCTGCGTTATACTCTTTTTCTTCCACATTATATGTCATTTTAACCAAAAAAAATCGTTCCAAATTATATGTCATTTTACAATATCAATGAGTAATTAATGTTTATATTTCTATTATGCCCTTTATTATCT
>Ga0315914_1009290_pt1 | contig 12711 bp, 5 predicted proteins | sample MpolenodulesMG_FD_203920 | JGI IMG/M metagenome (GOLD analysis project Ga0315914, IMG submission 203920) | Medicago polymorpha root nodule microbial communities from Los Angeles, California, United States - elongated nodules | ecosystem: Host-associated > Plants > Roots > Nodule | place: USA...
TTCTGAAATGTGAAGAAGGAGGTATGGGTAATGCAGGGGCAAAATGGGAAAAGCAGAAAAAATAAACTGAAAAGTGAAAACTCAACCTTTTCCAATTCAATCAAATTAGTCCCTGAACACGTGGCTTCCTTCTTGCCATGCGTACAAGACAACATAGCATGCAGGGCGACATCTCAACATGGCTAACGGAGCACTTGGACAGAGGGACCTTTTTGATGGACGTCTGACAAATTCAGGGACTAAGTCGATATTTCGCATAATTGAGGGACAGAGTTGGCCGACGCGTGAAAATTCAGGGACGAATTTGATGGTTCACTCAATTCTGAATCTAATGAATTGCCAAAGTTGTTTTCTCACATATACGGTGATTATTTTTAATGGTTAATTTTTAAGTTGCTTATTAAAATATATATTTCCTTCATCTCAAAATAACAGAGTCATTTATACAAAACATTTGTCATAAAATAACTGATCAATTTCAATTTTCAATGCAGTATTAATTATTTTTTTCAATTATAACTCGAATTTACATTATTTTCATCACTCTCAATTCAATGTATTTTACTTTGCATTTATGATAATGGTGAATGCACCAATACTAGACAAGAGCACACAAAACTTTTTTCTCTTTTTCGCTTATACACTTTTTCTTAATATATGTAAAATAAACAAGAGTCATGCTAACTTGTGTTATTAGAGCACCTCCAGCAGATGCTATATTGCACTATCCGCCAACATGTAATTTAGAAAAGTGAGGTATTTGACAAAGAGAAATGATATTTAAACAACCATTTTGTAACAACTTTTAGATAACTTTCTGTCTCATACTCACATTACATGCTTACCTTTTTTTTTTCTTTCTCTATCCATTGTTTTTTATCAATAGAAGAGATAAAAAGAAGGTTGTCATAAAAGTTGTTACCAAATGATTATTCAAATATCATTACTCTTCGGCAAATTGCACATTGGAGTCCGCCAAGTGGAATGCGTGTTACTTTTTCAAGCAACTTGGTGACACGGTTCTCTATAAAAGTTACATTATTAAAATGTGAATTGTAATAAAATTAAATGTGAATAAAATTAAATATGAGTAAAATAGAAATATATGAGGTAAAGTTGTGGGACCAAATATAAGTATTTAAAGTTACATCATTGGAACAAAATATAAATGAGATTTTTTAAAATAACGTGGCAATGTAGATCCATTTAAGAGATATATTGGGGTTGCACCATTGGAGGTGCTCTTAGGGCACATGTTAAGGAATCCAAAAGTAGAAATATTTTTTAAAGTTTTTTGCATTCAATTTATTGCAAATTCAAAAATTAAATTTAATACACACATTCAAACAAAAAGTTAGTACGATATTTGATTCGTTAACTTGTGTCTTAAGGGCACAAGTTAGTTTTTCCCAATAAACAAAAAGGCCAAATTATTTTGGGACTGTGAGAACACTATAAAATAATACTCCTTCTGGTCTTTATTATAAGAAACAAAATCAAAAAACATCAAAACTAATGCATACATTAATTAATGTAACTTTTTGAATATTTTTACAAATATACCCTCATACAAAATTGTGAAACATTAAATACACCTACTAATATTAAAAAGAGAAACATTAAATGAGGGTAGAAAAGTCTTTTAAGCAATAACCACACCTTAAAAGTTGTGATACTTTCTTATAAATAGGACAAATTTATTATTTTTTTTGAAATTTTTTTTATAATAAGGATCGGAGGGAGTATTTATTATAATATGTAATGTGACATCTCAGTTTTTTCATATCTCATGTGGTTAGATGAAATTGAATATGGAGGAAAATCAAGAACAAACGAGAGACAATCGAGAACTTTAACGTTGAATATTGCAATTGATGTTGATGGGTCATGGATGGAAGGCACTCAAAAATCAAGGAGAAACTCAAGTATTTTATTAGATAATGGTGTAAGAGGAATTTATGCTCTCCTTTTATTTCTTAATTTTATTTGTTTCCCTAACAAAAAAAAGAGTTTGTCATTTTATAAAACACACCTCATGCAATCATGTGAGTTTAACTTAGTTGGTAATAAAAACATTACATTATATGTGTATGAGTTGAGGTTTGAAGTCTGAATACTTTACTTATTCATCTTAAGAGGTGGATTTTTAACTACTAAACTACTTAAAAAAAACACACACATGTGGCAAATATAAGTATTTAAAGTTACATCATTGGAACAAAATATAAATGAGATTTTTTACAATAAGGTGGCAATGTAGACCCCATTTAAGAGATATATTTGGGTTGAACCATTGAAGGAGCTCTTAGAGTACATGTTAAGGAACTCAAAAATAGAAGTATTTTCTTAATGTTTTGTGCATTCAATTTATAAATTCAAAAATTAAATTTAATGCACACATTCCAATAAAAAGTTAGTGCAATATTTGATTCATTAACTCGTGTTTTAAAGGCACAAGTTAGTTCTTTTCAATAAACAAAAATGCTCAATTATTTTGGGACTATGAGTATAAGTATTTATTATAACATGTAATGTGAGATCTCAGTTTTTTCATTATATCTCATGTGGTTAGATGACATTGAATATAGAGGAAAATCAAGAACAAATGAGAGACAATCGAGAACTTTATCGTTGAATATTGCAATTGATGTTGATGGATGAAAGGCACTCAAAAATGCATAGTCAAGGAGAAATTCAAGTATTTTACTCCCTCCGCTCCTAATTATAAACAAATTTGATTTTTTAGATTCATTCAATTAATGATGTATGTAGTCTACAATATAAACCATATACATCATTAATTGAATGAACCTAAAAAGTAAAATTTGCTTATAATTAGTAACAGAGGGAGTATTAGATAATGGTGTAAGAGGAATTTATGCTCTCCTTTTATTTCTTAATTTTATTTGTTTTCCTAAAAAAAGAGTTTGTCATTTTATAAAACACACATCATGCGGTCATGTGGGTTTAACTTAGTTGGTAAGGACATTACATTATACATTATGTGTATGAATTAAGGTTTGAAGTCTCAATACCCTACTTATTCATCTTAAGAGGTGGATTTTTAACTACTAAACTATTTATAAAAATAAATACACCCCACGTGAATGGCGCATGTCCTCCTACTAGAGTTACTCTTGTTGACATAAATAATAAATATCTTCTTCAATTGTTGGCTAAGTAATTTGGATTAAATTCATACAATATTAGGAGAGTGTAGTTTATGGTGTTTCTTCTTTATGTCGAAAAGATGTTTCAGATAATGCTTTGCCCCTCTTAATTTTTTTATTTTTTTTAATGTTTTGCTAGTTGTATATTCCTTTGTGGTTCTTAGTTTACATGAATATGACACACCACACATAAAAGGATATGTCTTAGATTAACAAGTGATGTCTTAGCTTATTAGACTAATATCTTTTTTTTTTTTTGTGGTTTTTATTAAGCTAATATCTAATATATAGTGCTATTTTATTAAGTGTATTGTTAGTATTATTTTTTTTATTTTTATACGTGTTGCTAGCATTGTTTTTTCCTAAAAAAAAAAAACATTGTTCTTTATTCAATGATTGAAAATTTTAGAAAGTTGAGAACACTATAAAATAATACGATTTTTCCGTAAGGATCAACGATTTTTCTCTTCAAATTGGGGGAGAGAAGATTGCACCATCTGGTAAATTGCAAACCAACCATTTTGAGAAGGATGTACACTGTCCCAAAAGAATGAAAGTTCTGGTTTATCACATACAACACTTCCCACACAACATGGTTGCAACGGATTCGTCACTGCATGCATAATGGAGAAAAATATTAGCCCTAAACGTTAGTTATACTAATTAATTATGTACCATTGATGTAATTGAGTAAAAAAAAAACATTGATGTTGATTAATTCTCTTTATTATTAATGTAATTTTCATTTTACTTTCTTTTAGTCACATCAATATTTTCTTTTTCCCTTATAAAGAATATAAGAGCTAGGTTTTGCTTAACAAAATCAAATAAAGCTATATAAATACCATTAGGGTTTTTCTGCATTGATGCAATTATGGATAGGAAAGAGGTGTAGAGGTCCAGTGTCACGAAAACCGATCTTCCCATTTCCTTGTTGAGTTCTTCCACAGCTTGGAGCAGTAATTGGTTGTGGTTCATGGCAAACAGGTTCAAAGTGTCATTGCATTTCTCATATGAAGGTGTCTCAGTCTCGGTTACCATAGGCAAACACCCTATAGGTTCTAATAATCCAATTGCTATTTTATTTATTCCCAAGCTTTGAATGCGTCTAAGGTTTGATGACAATTGATTCACAAGTGATGGAGTGAAACTTGATACATCCTGCAATATGTATAGAGAAATGAAAGTAATATTGACAACATTCAATTGTAGTATCAGTTACATAAAAGAAAAATAATTAGACTAAGCACACACCTTAGTGCTACCCCCGGTTGTAACAAAAAATTTAAGATAGTCGTTACCAGCAGCGCTGACGAGGGCTACTGAGGATTCAAGGTCGGATTTGGTATACACCTTTTGTTGTATTAACTTCTCAAATAAGTCGATTTGGATAGTCATGTTTGGTCCATCAATCAAAGTATCGAAAACACCCGCCCCTCCATAGGCAAAATTTATACCATATTGTAGCTTCCATGAACTTTTCAATGAATATGGCGCAGGAGATTTGATTTTCAGAAAGGAAGCTGTGTTGATATTGCACAATAAATCAAACAAGAACCGATATCTCGTTAAAGGATTTAACAATTTGACAAATTCCACAATTTATAGAACGGAAATGATGTTTATAGCGAGAGCTATTTCACGAATCATCCCGATACGTTTAAAATTGACTCCTTAATTTTAGGCAACTGTTGTACGGTTAGTGGGGCTTTTTTTTTTTGTTTTTGTTACTACTGTAATTAGCCTATCGTGATACATGCTAGAAATTCTGTCGTGATGTTTAACATCACTCTTTATAGAATATGTCATACACAAAATTTATAATTTTTAGAAACAAAATTTCTAACAAAATAGGTTTTCATCCATACATATATATATATAATCGTTAAAAAGCAGTTATAGCTCTGAACATGTTTAGGGTATGCTACCGCAAATGATCCCATTTGTTTTAGGGCACCACATTCATTTTATAAAAGTACTTACAAAATATATGTAATAAAAAATATGTAAAAAAGTTTAAGGGATTCATTTAAAAAAAAAAAGTATAGGGCCAAATTCTAGGTTAAAAAATCTATAGTTTCTTAAACTTCAAGGTATAAAAAAGAGTTGGACCCCTTTTCTCTTACCGTACAACCAGATTCTAAAATGATCTTTTTTTTAAGAAAGATTCTAAAATGATCTATGAAGCTGAAATTCACGTCTTTAATCTTGAAGCCAATTATAGAGAGACTATGCCCACCAATTCAAAGGGACTGATGATCAGGTTAGGTAAATATATAAATTTATGAATTGTTTTAAAATTTCTTAAATTTTGGTGACTAAATCATCTAACTCACACACACACACACACATATAATTTCATAGACTAAATTTAAGACTCCCTCTTAATCTAATTAATCTTTTGATTTGATCATCTTACTTTTATTTCAAAATGTTTGCTATTTTACATAATTTATTCTTTCTCCCTGAACTTGGCGTTGAAATCAAAATTTATAAGGAATACATACATACATACATACTCTCTTGTCAAGTGTTTTTTAAATTGAGATCTAGCTAGAGAGATGGAAAAGTTACCAACATAATCGGTGAGGATACGACCGTCAGAGAACCTTCCAGAAGGTTTGCCAGGAAAAGTCATTCCATAAGGAGGTTTATACGATGGTGAGTTCAAGTAATTTCCTGTATCAACATAGGAGTCTCCAAATACAAATAGTTTCACAAAGTTGTTGTCGTATACCTCATACAATGACTTCTTTGTTCCTTCTGCAAATTCTTCTTTTAAACTTTTATTAATTTGATTGCATGTGAAAACCAAGTTAAGCCATTATATTTAAGGTCTTTTCGTTTAAGATTATAAAAAAAAATTGATTTTTATTTACGTATGTTTGTGTAAGTTACATCACTTAAAAGAATTGATTTTTAATTACCATCGTGGTTTTATGTTGAAAATAAAAAAGTTATTTTGATTAGCTTTCAAAAAAAGATCATTTTTAATAGAAGAAATAGAAATACAAAACAGCTTTTTATAAATTTAAACAAAAAAAAATATTATACTTTTTGCAAAGATTTCTAAATTATCTTATAAAAAAACACACAGTAAAACATCAATAAAAAGAATTCATGCTAAAATTACTTTTATTTTAATCTATAATAAACATAACTTTTGACTTATTTTATTTTATTTTTTGTAATAATTATAAGTGTACCTGCAGTTATATTAATTATCATGAAGAGGAGAAGATTCAAAGAGACAAACTTGGTGATTCCTGGAGTTTGCTTCGCCATTGATGAATGGTGATTAGTAAGTGCAGTATAGTGCATGTAGCTGAGCGATCAGAGGTATATACGATAAGTATAAATACTACTTTGCATTTTCTTTTCTTTTCTTTCTATTTAAATAACTGGTTTTCACGTGTATAAGTTTTTTTATTTTGTGTTTTTTTTTTTTTATGATTTTGTCGTCTGAATATGGTATTGTGTTGTGCGTCCTCTTGTACTGTATTGTTTGATTCCACGTCTTGTTGCAGTGTTTGTTTGGTTTTTATTACAAATTCAATCAATGATTTATGAGTCAATGTTGCATATCCAGAAGCAAAGATATTTTGGTGACTTATATTTTATCATATTATTTATAAGCAGAGGCGTAGGCCTTCATGGGATGGGGTGGGCCACGGCCCACACGAAAAAATAAAAAAAATTAATGACTATAGGTCCATTTTGCAAGATTTTATACAATTTCGTGTCAGTTTTAGGTTTCAGCATATCCAAATTCTTGCAAAGTCGTGTAGTGGTCCACCCAAAAAATTTAAATAATTCAATTTGTGCCGGTTTTACGTTTCGGCAGATCCAAATTCTTGCAAAATGGTGTAGTGGTCCACCCGAAAAATTTAAATAATTCAATTATAGGTCTATTTTGGGAGACTTTAAACAATTTTTCAACGATTTTACTTTTCGGTGGTTTCAAAAGTGGCATACATGATTTTTATGATACTTATACTTGGTAGGTTAGCGGAGGCTTATAGACCATCTAATTTGCATGGGTTTCAAATCTTCCACATATTGTCATGTCAACTGAAAATTCTCTTAGTTAACAGTTGTACTGTACAAAAAAAGTTTCATAACTTATAATAGTTGTAAAATATATAATTCTTTAAGCATCCACCCTAATTTTTTAGTTAAATTCCGTCATTTGAACTTTGTGTTTAATGTTTATTACAACTATAATTTGTGTTTATATATTATAATTTATTTTAATGGCCCACCCGAGCTTTTTTTTCCTAGCTCCGCCACTGTTTATAAGCATTATTCCGTTGTATGTTATTAACTTAGATGATGTTAGTTTGTTCACAAATGATCTTTTACGTTTTTAACGATGTTCAACATATTATCGTATATGTATACCCTATTGGAAAAAAATTGGTACAACGTACTCTATCAATTTAATCCAAGGTGTCAGTGCTTGTGTGGCGGCTTCTCCGTAATTGACTACCTACGAAAGATAATTTGGTTCGGCGACAAGTCATCCCCACTACAGATACGGCTTATATAACAGGTTGTGGAGGGTTGGAAACTTCAGCACATTTGTTCTTACACTGTGACATATTCAGGTCTTTATGGCACCATGTATGGTGTTGGTTACATATTTCTTCGGTGTCCCCCGGCAACATCAGACAACATTTTATTCAATTCACTTCAATGGCGGGGCTGCCTAGGTTCGCTCACACATTCATGAAAGTAATTTGGTGTGCTTTAGTTTGGGTTATTTGGAAGGAAAGGAACAAACGTGTATTCCAAAACACGGCCACTACTACTTCGGTCCTTGTTGAACCAGTCAAATTAAATTCTTTTTTATGGTTTAGATCGAAACAACTCAACTTTAAATATAGTTATCATGAGTGGTGGCAAAACCCCACCTTGTGTATGGGTCTCCAATTGTAACTCGTTTTATCTTTGGCGGTGGTTACTTGAGGTAGCTACCTTGATCTTGTAAATACTTTGGATGGCTTGCCCTTTGCACACCTTATGCGGGGTGACTCATTGGTGTTAATATATCTCATTTTAGTTTGTCCAAAAAAAAAATTTAAATGAATGAATATATGAAAAAATAAATATCATTATGTTTTTGTTAGAGAAAAAAATAATGAAAAAAATAACGCGTCTAATGGTATTATTTACTACTTGAAGGATACACATGAATATGTGCATTTAAATTAAGGGACAGACGACTAGATGACCGAATGAATTAAACGGTTTGATTGATGATGGAAAAGGAAAGGCGAGATTAGATGACCGAATGTACTTTGAAATATCTCGACATTTTTAAATGCACTAGTGAATCAAAAGAATTTGTATTTTTTAAATGGAAAAGAATTTGTAATTGAATATTGTCAGTAATCTATAATTGACTCTCTAACTAATATTATTATCTTAATTTTTTTTATTAGAAACAAGTTTATGTGAGTTGGATTTGCGAAGCTCATCACAGTTAAAACATACAAATGAATTTATAGATGAATCAATTTTTTATCCGTTGAGATAATCACCATTGACATATTTTATTTATGTTAATTGAGTCTACAAATTTTAAATAATTTATAATTGAGTTTTTTTAATCAAATACTTTTTTTGTGGTCAAGAATCAAAATTGAGTTGTTCCACATTCAAAAATATATAGTTGAATTATTCTAAAATATGAAAATAACATCATTCGAAAATGTAAAAATAACATCAAAACATAAATTTTAGAGTTAACCAAAATATGAAAATAACATCAATGCGAAGGGTAATCATCATCTTCACCCATCTCGTCGTTAGCAACATCACTCTCACCTATATTTACATGTGAGGTTATAACCAAAAAAAAAAAAAAACATGTGAGGTGTTAAAATTACTCCGTAGCATGAAGCGGCTCATAAAGCTAAGAACATGTAGGCTTCCTTGCCCATATCTACCCTCCGAAGAAATAACAAGCAAACATCATGGAGGATTACTTTTTCCACCCTATAAAATGTCTTTGAAGTTTCCAGATTTCATAATCCGGAATGGTGTTTTCCTTTGTTATAGGGTGAAAAATGGAGTTACAGATTTTTTCAAATTTTGTAATCCGGAAACTTCAAAAATAGGGCGTGTTACATGATGTTTCCGAATTACATAATCTGGAAACCCCCTAAACACCCTTTTTCAAGGTAAAACAGTTCGGATTATAGCACAAATCCTAAACATGTTTGTAACATGTATAGCCATTTTAGGGACAATATTAATCTTCCCAACTCTTATCATTTTGTTTTGGGTCATTGTTACCTGTTCTTAGTCAAAAATTGGGTTTTCGGGCTACTTGATCGGATTGCTCTGAAACTTCCCCAAAAAATCAGAAAAAATTCAAGGACCATGACTCCTGTAGAAGGAACTTCTTACGGGACTCCGCCGCTCAAAATCCAAAATTTCATCGTTTAGACCCATTTTTCATTTTTTTTAATTATTCATATTCTCAGAAAAATCCGAAAAAATTTGCACTAATTTTATTTGATTTTTAGAATTTTTTGGTGGTATTTTTATGATTTTATTTGACAGGTTTTTAGCATTTTTTTACTTAGTTTTTTTTTTGTTATTTTTAAAAGCAAAACTCAAAACTGCAGAAATGTGAGAGAGTCTGATGACTGATTATACATAAGAATTGTCTGGATTATAAAATCCGAAATAGTAAACATGAATCCGGATTTTAAAATCCGGACTGCACAAGGACATTTTTAGAAAAAAAACGCAGAGCGCGCGAGAATCTCATAAAGTGGGAAAAATAATATTCAACATAAGGAGTATAACTTATCTTGATCAATCCAATCACTATCATCCTTACCACTACATATTTTGAACAAAGCATTTTTTAGAGCTAAAGATCCTCTAAGGAATACGAGAGTGAGAATAATATAAAAGGTGAAAAAGATTGTAAAGGAGTATCATAGAACTAAAAGTAATTTAAAGAAGAAAAATTGGTGAAGTTGCAGAATTTTTTTTGGTATTTGAAGCAGAACACCAAATATTATTTTTTTTCAGTAGATTTTTGAATGATATATAATAGGTTAAATTTGATTACATTGGCAAAACAAGACTAAATGCAGTGGTTATACTCTTGATTTGTCATATTCATATGGTAAAATAATTACCAAACAAATATCTTAATATTTTTGTCAAAAAAAAAAATCTTAATATTTTTGTCAAAAAAAAAAACTTAATATTTGTAACTTAATGATCAAAGTGTTCAACATTCATAACTTATGGGAACCAAATGAAACGAATATTTTTTTAAGGGGTCAAATGATATAACGTTTGTAACTTAAGAGACCCAAATGAAACATACTTAAGGGGCCAATAATTTAATTTAGCTTATTATATAAATATACACCAGCATAATTTTGTCTAAATTACATAATAACAAATGACACTATTTTTCTATTTGGAGTTTCTGGAAGAGAATGAACAATGATTATGGCACAACACTGCTAATATGCTTCCCAATTAGATCACTACTAGAGCAAATTTGTTCTTTTAATTCATACCAATATTCTGTATTTGAATTTTGTTGAATTGACTATCAATGGTGAATTCAATAATGGAGAGTTGTCTTTTGCCATTACTTTTTATCTTCCCACTTGTAATTCAAGAATATCTATTTAATGGTAAGAAGAAATTCTCTAAAAAATTATAAGGAAATTTAATGATGCTAATATAAAAGGGATATGTTTGTCTATTTAATGATAACTTATGAATAAATTTTGAGATTAATTGACATGCTCAGAAGTTTCCTAGAATGTTTGTGAGTGAGAATAAAACGTTAAGAAAAGCCTCGTGATATTTTGATAGGATACTTGCAAATTTAAAGTCATCTAGGATGTTACATATTACTTATTTCATTATGATAAATTTTAATTGCATTAGATGTACAATCTCCAATTTTATTTTATTTTATTAATGATATGGAATTTTTATTAATTTTGTTCATCATATTATTTATGTCTTTATACATGATTCCAAATTATTTTGATAACACCATTATTAAAAAAAATGGCTAATTAGATTTTTATTTTTTAACCGTGGATAATCATCAAGTAACCTTTTTGGCTAATAATTGAGGTTGAATCTAATCAAGTATTTTAAAGAACAAAAAAATACTATATATTGAATGAGGTGAAGGGATACACGCAAAAAATTGTTTAGAGACATTTAAAACTAATTAATATTTTATAAATGGTCTCTTGCAACTCCTAATTAAGGGGAAACAAACTATTTAATTGAAGTTAACAGAGCATTACATTACATATTTAAGTATAAAACAATAAAAGAAATTATCTTTAGTACATGCAAAAGAGAGAAAAAATATGGCTAAGTTTCTTATGTTTGTTTATGTTTTGATCATATTTCTTTCTCTATTTTATGTTGAAGCTGCTCTGTTGGAATTGACGACATGTATACCATTTTTTTCGCACTATTATCAATTTCTCTAATTTTGTCTTATACAAAATATTTTATTATATCTTAGTAACAATTTTTTTTCTAATTTAAAAATGTAGCTACAATTCGTTGTGTTTCTGACGGTGATTGTCCAAATGTGGTAAAACCCTTGAAACCAAAGTGTGTTGATGGTTTTTGTCACTACACGTGAAAGAGCCATAATTGCGATATTGAAATCAGAGGAGGTCATGATGTTTGCACTTTGATAGTTTTCTTTAAAATTTTATTTAAGTTTATGTGGATTTTTAATTTAATTGTATTTGTATACACTGTACTATTCCTTTCCCAAGCAAGTTTAATCCATTGGATTTTTTTGTTAAGGTTTTTAACGAGAAAAATATATGTAATATTAGTTCCTTTTGGTTTTCGCTTGATCCCCCACTACTTTTTTCTCTCGTTAATTTTTAATAATTTGTTTCTTTAAGATACTGTAGATGATTGTGACGAGATAATATCCCAACTGCCTAGCTGTGATGTCTTCTTGTCTGATGATGCCCATGAACCACTATAGAGACATATTCTTAAAAGAAATACTTCAATTTCAGCGACAATACAACTTTTTCTTATAAGGTGTTGTAGAATTAGTATCTTTTAGTTTCTTTCGGATACCACCAAAGATACACATTCATCCAATTTGAAAATAAGTTTATGTAATAAACCTTATAATCTTAAATTATCATAAAGTTAAACTAGGTGCTCTTACCTTCATAGAAAATATTGTGTCTTTATGATTATTTCAATTGGAACTTGTTATGGGTAAACAATAATTGTAAACAAAGCAATTTCTAGAGAAAGGCATAAGGTTATAATCAGAATATTTCGTATCAAACCATGTCAAACACGATACGATATAAAAGATTATTATACCACTAACTTAAGTATTTACCATCACAACATATTCATATGGTCTTTATACCTTTAAAGTAGTTTCTTTTACTCAATTCTCAGTCACTTTGGAAAAACTTAAAGAGTTCTAACTTCCAACAACTACACAAATTTACATATACTAAGCTTATAAGTAATGTATATGAAGTAA
>Ga0315914_1009291_pt1 | contig 12711 bp, 6 predicted proteins | sample MpolenodulesMG_FD_203920 | JGI IMG/M metagenome (GOLD analysis project Ga0315914, IMG submission 203920) | Medicago polymorpha root nodule microbial communities from Los Angeles, California, United States - elongated nodules | ecosystem: Host-associated > Plants > Roots > Nodule | place: USA...
TTACTATTATGATTGTGTCACAAAAAACCTATAATTATGTGTCTGTAGTTACCAGTTATTATGATGTAACAAAGATGTATCAGGAAATGTTTGGATGTGTCTTTTTTTATCAAGTCATTCAGTGACTAAACTCATACACACACTATAAGTATGAAGAAATAAAAAATTCAGAGTTCAAACTTTGACCACCGATATTTTGATATTTCAAAGCATTAATACTTCATAGATTTGGAGCCAATAATATAGAGTTATGTCACTGTAGCCTTCTTGAAAAGTGATTGAGCAATTTTTAAAAAAAAAGTTAAATTAGCCCACCTAAATTAGCCTTCGGGAGAATCGAACTTGAGATCTCGAGGAAGAGCACACTTCCAGGTCCCAAGCCAATACCACCAGGTCAACCCAAGTGGGTTGATTGAGCAAATTTTTAATAAACCAAGGTATTAGTAAGGGAACTTCTATGGTACACTCACACATTTAGATGCACCGATACACCTGATTCATAAATTTATAAAATAACGATCATTTTTATGAAATAAGTAGTTATTTGTCAATATTTACAAGAAAAACATCATTTCATTGTTTATAAGAATTATATTAAATTTTTACATTTTCTCATACAAAATAATCAATATTCTTTGTTATGAGTACTAAAAATTCAAAAAAATTAAATTTTATTTCATGAACGTTTTTGGTAAATAAGATTTAATTATTATAATTGTCAATGATAAAAAATAATTCTTTTCCTTCAAAAAAAAAACTCCTTTAATTATTAATTTAACAATTTGATGTACCAGTACACCCAAACTTTTAGGTGCACCATAGAATTTGCCTATTAGTAATTGATAAAAAAAAATATACCTAATTAGTGCAAAGTAAGAAACTAACCCAATTATATCAATTTATTTCTCATCATGTCTATTACATTATAGAAATCTCTTTTGAAAAAATTTAATTTTTTTAACAAGAAATAAATTAAATATGAATTTTTAAGTTAGTTGACTTAAAAATATGGACAAAAAGTCGTGACAGAAAGTATTTAGGGAGCCAAAATTTGTTGAAATTTTTTTAAAGGGATGAAAAACAAAATTTAAGATTTTTTTGAGGAGGAAATTTGAGATATTTATAGAGACCAACAATTAACTTTTTTATTTCATTATGTTGTTGTTATTAATATTGTTGTTCCTTTCAAAAAAAAGTATTACTAATGTTATTATTATTATTACTGATAATATTCTGTTATTATTTTTTACCACACTTTTTTTTAGGCAAAATAGAAAATATATTAAATAGAAAGAAAGAAATACAAAGACTGGGGGACATGATACCTGACCCAGGAAAACTCAAACGAGAATACAACGTTATAAAACAGGCCAAAGTGGATAACTCTAATCTATCTTAACAAAAATTCACTAATCACCGATGCAACCCAGCGAACCCGCGTACGGGCACGAAACCAAATTAAAAAAGAGAGTGAAAATGAACATGTAAAGAACTTGATAATTATTGTATAGCATAAAAGATATAATATATTCTGTTAAACTTTAAAAATAAAAATGTAATATATACATATGTGTGTATATTCATTTCTTGATATTGTATGGTATTATGGCAGGTTAATTATGAAATTCTAAGACATGCATTATTTGACAAATTTAGGAGCCATAAATGAATAGCAAAATAAAAAGTTGGAGTTATTTTTGTTATATACACAATTATTTCCAACTGTTGAAAAGGTCAGAGATCAACCTGTTTTCACTCTAAATAACTAAATTGTATCCACAAATAACAACATATTATTTTTACATCATTTCCTTAATTTTGTGAGGTCTCTGATCACTTGTCAATAATTTACCACAGCAATCAAATCCGCTATAATCTGATGTAAATTACTTTGCTTAGAAATATCAAAGACCTTTATCCAATCCCATATTTATCATCATGAGATGCAAGTAATGAGTCTCATTTTCTCTTATCCTCAGATCAAGTGTTAAACGGAAGGAAAAAAAAACAAGCAACAAAGAAGTTTTTTGACCCTTGTTTTTGTCATTTTTGAGTAAATAATTTAAGAAACAACAAAATGTCATTCACAGGAACTCTTGATAAATGCAAGGCTTGTGATAAGACTGTTTATGTGGTTGATTTGCTAACTCTTGAAGGTATACCTTACCATAAAAGTTGCTTAAAATGCACTCACTGCAAGGGAAATCTGACGGTATGCTTCAATGACGTGCTTCTTTATAATTTTATATTTTCTGATTCTTGAGTCATTATGATTGAACTTGGCATCAATGGTTTCTCTTTCCTATCTTGTCGAAACATGCAATTATTTAGCGAATTACATGCGCATTTGACATAGAGTGAAATATGGTTATGACTATTTTATTATGTCGGGTAGGACCACAGTATGAGCAACAAAGTTTTCTCTCAAGAGTTTTAACTTTACTGCATTTTTAAGGTTCGATTTGCGCATAGGGTTATGAATATAGGTATTGGCATCTAGCATATAATTGAATTTCATACGTGACTCATATTTGAATCATTATGAGTCCTAGTGCCATAATTTAATTTTTGTAATGAATGATATGATTTGATTCAAAGAAGAAAAAAAGTATAGTTTAAACTTGTGTCTAAGTTGGGTTTCATATATGTTGGTCAGATGAGTACTTACTCCTCAATGGATGGTGTCCTCTATTGCAAGCCCCATTTTGAACAACTTTTCAAGGAATCTGGAAATTTCAGCAAGAACTTTCAAGGTAATTATAAGATTTAAGATGTAAAACATCTTTTGTTAATTGTTAACGATTCTTCGTTTTCTACTTTTATTCAGTCACAATCTTGTTAAGCACAAATTAACATGCACTTGTCACTTTGTATTAATTTGGCTAACATGATATAATGCTATTTTCATGGCTTAATTCTGGCAGCAAAGTCTTCTGAGAAGATAAATGAGTTGATGGTATGTTCACTATCCAACCTAAGCATAAGTGCTACTATTTTAACATGGTTTTAAATTGCAGTCGCGATTAAACCGCAAATTTTTATATTATTGGAAAATGCAGTTGATGCAGCCAAAATTGCATATGTGGTATTGTTGTGGAAGCCTTAAAATACTGTATATCGCGGCCACAGTTAAAAATCATGATTTTCAACGTCCTTAAGTATTCTTCTATACTCTTTCTAACATATACGTTATAATGTTCTTCCTTTACAGAACAGGACACCAAGTAGACTCTCCTCTATGTTCAGTGGAACTCTAGACAAATGTGCAGTTTGCACAAAAACTGTCTATCCTTTGGAAAAGGTTTGTAATATCACCAAACTCAATTTTATTGTAAGATGATTTAAGATTTAAATTCTATAATTGACTCCTCTAAAGTAGAAACTTACTTTAGAAGGCAAAGTAAGTAATCTCAACCATTCATAAGGAAATCAATTGTTAACTTTTGAACGTATTCATGATTTGTTATGCATATGCACGTAATTTGCAAGACATTCATAAAGAAATTCTATAATTGCTTTGTGAAATAGATGTCATTGGAAGGGGAATGTTACCACAAGACTTGCTTTAGGTGTGCTCATGGAGGTTGCCACCTTACACATTCTTCCTATGCTGCCCTAGATGGTGTCCTCTATTGCAAGCATCATTTTCAACAGCTTTTCATGGAGAAAGGAAACTACAATCATGTACTTCAAGCTGCTGCAAACAAAAAGAATTCCACTCCACCACCTGAACCAGCTGATGAGGAGGAACCATCAAAACCAGAAGAAACTGAGGAACATGCAGAAGAAAAGACTGAAACACCAGAAACATGAATTGCTTCTTCCACCCCCTTTTGATTGAATTTCAGTACCTAACATTTTTTAACAAATTAGTTTTAATTATAAGCTAATTTGAGAGTTTAATTTATGTATTCAGAAAAAGAGTTGTTCAATATATACAATATATTAATTAATTATATTATTTCATTTTTTTGGAGGTTATTCTCGTGGAGTCATTCCACTACCATGTAATAGTAACTTGTATAGTAAAGTGAGATAATTTAATATTGTCCACAGATTTATGTGTCTTTGATTTTCTACTAATTCAGCTAGCATATAAAAAAACAAAGCAACAATTGACTAATGATTCAAGATAACCATAAAATTGAGAGATCACATCTCCACCTAAATATTTAAGTTTTGAATGAATATGAGGTGTCAAGATCTACATGATCAAATTTCTTCGTTAATAATTAAATTTAACAAATTAAAGCCAAACCGGTTCTAATTTGAATTTTAAATAAAATATAATTTAAATTTTATATCAATTTTAACAAATTATATCTAAAGTAATCCTAATTCAAGTTATGAATCGAATATAACCCAACCATTAAATCAATGTAAACTAATCCTTTTTTTTTTTAAATGAAGGGAAAAATAACAATGAAGGCTAAGAAACAAAACGAGAGAAAAAGTTCTCTCTACAATCATTAGCCATTAGAAGTTGGAAAAAGAAGGGAGGATTAGACAATTTTTAAAAATCAAAGAGTCCATTATGACTAAGATTACCTAGATTATCAGCGCAATCAAATACATAAATTATTCGATGAATCTAAAAAGTCAATTGTTTTTAATAATAAAGATTAGAGGGAGTAATGAAAAGGCATAATTGTGTATATAAGACTTGTTTGGATTGACTTATTTTTGAGCTTATAAAAATAGATTAAGCAAATAAATAAGTTATGTGAATTCATAAGTTGTCATTGACGAAAATTATAACTTCTTAAGTTGTTTTTTCATGAACTATCTTAACAAGCTAAAAACTTATTTATTTATATAAGCTCAAAATTAAGTCAGTCCAAACATGCCCATAATTGGAGGAGGGGCTAATGTTGATTTTTTTTTTTTTAAAGAAAGGTAAAAACTTCTAGGGTTTTGGTTATCAGCAGTCTAGCTTGACGCCCACGTTTTCGAATTATTACTAAATTGAGCACACTAAAACTAAAGCAAATTAGGGTTTTTGCATCATCACTCTTTTCTGCCTCTTTGTTTCTTTCGGCTTTCATCCCGACCATAACAATGGTCATGGAGGTCGAACAGAAAATTGATGATGATGAACATGAAGCAATGGCCATTGAGGTTGAACAACAAAACTATGAGAGAATGAATGAATCGATATTTTATTCATATTGCTACTGATACATTTATACAGTGATTGTTTACAAGGAATAATGACTTGAGACAAATACCATTATGGATAATAATTGGTAGCACAAAGTCAAAACCAGTACCAGACCAAACATGAGAACCATTCTATTAATTACAAGTTATGGTGAGAGATATGATATTGGCATTGACTTGATAGTAATTAAACTAAATGTCTTGACTTGTCTGCATGACTGTTGCATCCTTAACAAAAACAGTTATGAAGATGATGAATTAGAAAGCGATGATCATGACTCGTTTTCCTCAGGTTCCGAATTCGATGATGCTTCCACATTAGAGGTTCCATTCTTCATAACCCTCTCTCTCTAACGACATTACCAATACCATGCATATTTGTATGCTTAATTTCATTTGTAGACATCACATTTGTGTGCGAGTTTCATATGTTGTAGCTGTTTTCGTGTGTATGTGGTCTTCGACTGTGACATATATTTTATAGATTCGCAAATGTTTCTTTGAATATATTGGTTTGGTTTTTCAGTTGTGAGATGATTTGTTTGATTTTGTGTTCTGTGCAATGTGTTTTCCGGTTCTAGTTTTAAGCTAAGTCAGTTCTTGTTGCAGGATTTGGAAGGAAGAATGAATATTGCCATGTCTAACAGTGTTACAACAGAAATTCGTGGATGTGTGAAAGAGATGGCCATTGGTAAAACTAAAACTACTCACAAAGCTGATCGAGCCACTGTTGAGAATGTAAACAATAATTATTTCAGAGCATTTAGTACCTAAATTTTGCTTACGTCTTGCACTAGGGCATTGGTTAAGAAATCAATATTATTTAGTACTTTCAAAAGCTGCACTTGTCAATAGAAATTTTCTATTTTTTACTTAAGGTTTCCTTGTTTGCCTTAATTCATTCTCAATAATTCTTGTGCAACTAACGCTAAAATTCCCCTAGGCAATTGATCCCAGAACGCGCATGGAAATATACAAGATGATGAACAAACGTTGGTTTCAAGATTCCAATGGATGCATTTTAACTAGACAAGTATGTCATACACCAGAAGCTTTTATTTACATGTTTCGGATTTTATTTTTCTTTTTTTCGTGATTTTGTGATTAAGGTTTTATGATGGGAACTTAATGTGAATAATTGAGTCTATTTGTTACTATACTTGTGAATAATGTTTCGGTTTTGTGAATAATGTTTCGTGATTTTGTGAATAATGTTTCGGTTTTCTTGTGATTATGGTTTTATAACAGTGACTTGATGCATGTGGATAATTGATTCTATTCATTTATTATCATATTTCTGATTTTTACTCTCTTTTTACTTTCTAACAGGTTTACTTTCTAACAGGCAAATGTTTATCATGCTACCGATTCCGATGGTAAAGAATATGCAATTAAAATACACAAAACATCTGTTCTGGGATTTAAGTAAGTATACCATGACTAGTATGAGATTGTTCCAACTTCTGTCGTAACATACTATCTTGAACACTGAAATAGTAACAAAAAATTACACAGGCTACTATTATCTTTTATTTTATGAACTCACTTTTATGATCTGATTGATATCAGGGATAGAAATAAATATGTGGAAGGAGATCCCCGGTTTGAACGTGCCTACTCTAGTCGTAATCCCAGAGAAATGGGAAAAACATGGGCAGAAAAGGAGCTGAAGAATCTTTATAGGTTTGCATTTGCTATTTTTTCTCTCTCTTCTGTTTGGATATGTACTTGACAAAAAAAATGTTAAAATAATACTGTTGTAAAATGTGATATACTAAATAAATTACACTATCAATCAAAATAATATGAAAAGAAGAGTTGAAGAAAGGAGGAAATCACATAAGTCATCAACTATTTTTTTTTTCCAACTGTATTATATTTTTCTGTCGTTAAATGGGGTCCAATATGTACGCTCCCGATTACTTAGTTTGTTCATTCATATTTTTCCAATATACAAAGAGTTCTATTACTTTTTTGCCTAAGCTGTTCTAGATTGGAGTGCAGGCTAAATGCAAAAGGAATTAGGTGCCCTGTTCCACGTCATCAAAAGCTACATATAGTGGTTATGGATTTTATTGGTACTGCTTTTATCTTGCATTTTGATACAATCTGATTGTCCAATTGTAATCAATTGCTATCAACTGTGTTTGTTATATTGAATACCAGTGATATATGTCTTTGATTAAAAAAATAGATGGAAAGTTAAGTAAAGGATGCATGGTTCAATATTGACCAAATGAATTATTACTATTAGTACTATAAATTTCCAATTTCTTGCTGTAGCATATCATCTTATTCTGGTAATACATACTGCAGTTTAGACAGAAGAATTCAAGTAGGTGTTTAACATAAGTTCTCTGGTTTTGATTCATGCAGGAAAGGATGGTTGGGCTGCTCCACGTCTCAAAGACGCAAATTTATCTTTAGACAAGTTACAGGAAGGCTATGTTGAGGTGTGCCGTACAATAGTATAGTAAATTTAGCATGGTTTGGAAGTACAGGAAGGCTATGTTGAGGTGTTTCATACAATAGAATAGTAAATTTACAACGGTTTAGAAGTTAGAAATTAGGTTTCTTTGACAGTATGTTGTTGGGATGCTTTAATATATGGTTCCTGTTTTAACTTCTGAAGCCTTTTATCTAGAATGGTTACTAAAAGCTAAAGTTGTCAAATAGCGGCTATAGAGGTCCTTGAGGGCTACCGCGAAGCGGAATTTCAATAAATTTATACTGATCCGCGATGCCTATTTAATACAGTGTGTTGTTTTACAGCGGATATAGTTGCGTTGTAACACTGTAGCGTAGCGGAATTTGAATAAACTGCTATGTTATGCTGCCCACGATTGACAACACCCCTAAAAGCTCACATGTGTGATTAAAGCTATATAGAAGTCTACACTGTCTTCTAAACTTAAGAATTCTTTATTAAGCACTTCTCACACATTTCTTATACATTTATAAATTATAAAGGTTCTAAGGTTTATTCTGCTATGACATTATGAGCATGTATTTCAGATGATTGTTGCAATGCGGAGATTATATCAGAAGTGCAGACTGGTGCATGGTGACCTCGGTGAATATAATATACTTTATTATAAGGTGAATACTTCTTTGGGTGTGTATATTTTAGTGACTAAATGTCTCTCTGTAAATTGTTTACTTATGTATTCTTTACTTACCAGGGTCACTTGTATATTATTGATGTTTCTCAAGCGGTTGACCTTGACCATCCTTGCGCTCATTGTTTACTGCTTGAAGACTGTAAACATGTATCCGTAAGTTCTCCTAGGAACTAGCTGTAAATTACACGCCTCTTGTCTTCTTCTTCATGTGTTGCGGGTTTAATAAGGACCAAAGAGTGATTAAGTACTTGTTTTACTTGCAGGATTTCTTTAAGAAACATGGTGTAGGTGTCATGACAAAAGTAGAACTGTTTAAGTTTATTGTTAATGCGTCCATTGCTGATGATGCCGTAGATAGCTATTTGGAAGAGGTATTTGTCATTAGTTTGTCATTGTTTACTTGCAATCCCTGAACAGCTTCTAACATTTTTTTTGTCCTAAATAATTTCCAGGTGCAACAAATTTTTTGGCCGGAGGAGATGTATCTGAAGAGGATGAGAATTCAAACTGGGTATTTGCGCTAATTACTTGCCTTATTAAGTTACCTTTTGTTTGAATTTGAGAAAGTACAATGCCAGAAAACGAAGAATTTTTTTTTTTAGGGATTGTAATGTTTAGATGTTTGCAGTTTGTATTGTTGTGGCAAAGATTTATACTGCTAGAAAGCTTTTGGAAGGTAAACTAGATACTTGATACAATTCTCTAAGCAGAAAGGTTTAACAAACTATGGAGAGCAAGTCCCTTAGGAGGATACAGGAACTAGAACAGTTGCCATGCAGGAAACACAACAATGAGATTTAAGACACTAAAGTACATAAATTATATGCAATGTTGTGAAAATTGAGATTCTACCTAGGATCGGGAGGGAACAATTTTGTGAAATACTGACCCGGATATCAAAACAAGCCAATGTTTGTGGCTTTCCGCCTTCTTCGATCCCATGTATAACACAGTTACGCAGCACACAGTGGGGGTCTTGAATTGTGAAATTGTGCAATCCCACAAACAAGATTACGATTTTAATTACATCCACTCGTTGAGTATAAGCATCACAACTATTCTAACACTTCTATTTACAACTGATACTAAATTTGTTAGTATTCATTTAAATATGATACTCCTGCAGCAATTTGACATCAATTTATTTATATGATAGTGGTCTATGTTGTCAATAGCGGCCGCGCCACCCGCTATAGCGGAAAAAATCAGCCCGCCGCTCCTAGCCGCGACGGAGTCAAAGCGGCCTCTACACACACACCACGCAGAAAGACGGGCTTGCCCATTACTTTAAACCATTTTAAGGGTAGTTTTGTAATTTTTGAAACGTTAACTTCATGAATTATGAATACTTCATGAATTTTAAGTAATGTTTAAGGTATTTTAGTATTTCTTTTTGAACAATATGGTCTTTTAGTATTAAATATATTAGTGTCCGTGCCACAAAATAGCACCGCGACCCGCTCCCGCGCCGCACCAATTTTTGGAGTGGCCGCGCCACGCTGCATTTCCGCTTTGACAACAGAGATAGTGGTCACTAATCATATTGGCCTATTTACTATTTAGCACGTTGACTTTTTTTTCTCTCCATTCTGACATTGTTTATTTTCTTGAACTCTTGTTACAGTCAGACATTGCAAATACACTAGTCAATGTTAAGAATGTTGAGGAGGCTGTCCTACGTATAACGAGCGCCATAGACCAACAAAAGCAGAATTCAAATATTATAGAAGATGCACATGTCATCTCTAATGGTGAGTCTAACCTCCTAGAAGGTGAAGCTGCCAGTGAGGACGAAGATGACAAAAGTGATTCCAAAGAGATTTCATCTTCTGAAAGTGATCCTGAAGAGATTTCATCTTTTGAAAGTGATCCTAGGACTCCTATTGAGAAGAAAGCTGCTATGAAAAAAGCTAGGAAAGAAAGTGAAAAGAAGATGAAAGAGAAGAAAAGAGAAAAAAGGAAAACTAAAATCTCCAAGTCTGCAAAGAAAAGAAGGATAAAATTGACTAAAGCCCCCAAGACAAGATAGACGGTAGTAACTTTTAATGGCTGTATGTGTGAGTTTAGGTTTTGAATTTTCAGATAATAGTTATAATGCAGCCAAAGATATGGAATCTTTTTTACTAGTTTTGTTTTCTAAGCATATTTAAGGTGATGTTAGAATTAATTTTATGAACCTTTCAATTTTGTTGTGGTATTCAATTTTTCTGTGGATGTTGAGTTTCTACTGATGCAAATTGCAAAATGATTATGCAGACTTTTTGATCAATGTGGAAAAAACTCGATATTTTTTAAAAAAGCTCTATTTTTTCGGGGAGAAAAAAATACTTTTAAAAGTTTGTTTAGATCTTGCAATATGATAAACATTGTCGTGATAAAAAAAAGATTGTGGCAGGGCCGATTAGAGAAATTTCTTTTAGGATATAGCCAATTAGAGAAAAAGTTTAAGTTCTTCAATTTTAGAATTCAAAACAAGTGATTGAACACTTATCATACATGAAACATAACAAACTATGGAGATCAAATCCTTTAGGATACAGAAACTAGAACACTTATCATACATGAAACATAACAATTAAGAGTTAAGACACTAAAGTACATATATTATATGCAATGCTGTTAAAATTGAGATTCTATCTAGGATCAAGAGGGGTTGACAGGTTGTAACTTGAGGATCGTAACACCAATGGAAAAAATTATACTTACATACTTACAGATGAACACTTGATTAGTTTCATATTGAGCAGGACTAGTCATTTATACTATATTTTCGACTTCAAGATCTTCATGTCATACACTGAGTGATGGAGGTTTTGGTATCCATTTGGCTTCCTTCTAAGTTAGAAGTTAAAACATTTTTCTTCGCTTCCCAATCAGCTAACAACCATTTGTTTTGACGTCTTTGCTCTTCCTTATGAGTGTGATACCACACTTCTGTGGATTGTATTGTAACATCCTTTGAATCTGAATTCTTTTTCATTTTAGCCATCTTCCGGCTCACTTCTTCATTTTCATGTTATACTTGTCATATTCTCTACATTCATTCCACAGTTTGGATAGTTCATTTTGACAATCACTTTCACCACTTTTGTTTATGATACTCCAAATTTATATGAAAAGGTGTGCACTAATTCAAGAAACTTTGGAAATGACACTTATGTGTGTTCACTTGGTATTTCAATATTAGATGGAGAGTACAATGAGAAGGGGAATCCTTTGTAACTAGTTTCATTCCCCGGACATTCTTATAGTCAAGAGCTCGACCAAAACATGAATAAAAAATTGTGTTTTAGAACATTTTTTATTATTTTAAGAACTATATTACCTCACATATATTATTTTGAACAATTATCCTTTTTTATTTTATTTGTTACAAGGTATGTCCAATTTGAGATTTTTTTATTTTTTTTTTGACAAAACCCAATTTGAGAAATTGTTTCAGATATGTCATCATAATCTTCTTACTTTAAAAGCTTGCAAGGTTTAGCTATTGGTTTACCCTAATCACAAGCCTTAATTCCCTCTTTAACAACTTAACCTAACTTCCTTGATCAGATTTACATATGCATGTGTAATCTTTAGCTATTGGTTAACCCTAAAGTTAAGCCTTAATTCCCTCCTTAAAATTCCTTCATGAGCTTTTACACGTCCCAACCTTGGTGACTTTCTGCCTTTCCCAAGAAACCATCGTTGAAGAAATACAAATTTTGCAATGTGTTTCCCACCTTAAATTCTATTCATTTTCTAGTAAAACAAAATTTATCTATGTAATCTTTCAACTTCAATCCCCATCTTTTCTTTATCGTTCTATCTCCACCTCTTTCTCTGAATTTTGTTCCTCATTTCCTTCTCTTTCTTCTCTTCTTCCCTCATCACCCTACCCTTTACTCCTCCGATTTGGTCACTGCAAAAAAGTGAATGATTCTACTCTTTTTATGCTTCTCCCGTTTTAACCTCCAGCGGCGCTGAACTCGGGGGCCGATCCATGGCCTTGAGTTCTGACGGTCACAACGATGGAACCTAGCTAATACGACACAGAGTTATTCTTCTCCAATGAATGAGGTGATTTCAGAGCCTCTGGACTCTTCTACGCTAATTCGTAGATGTGTTTATCAGATCATTCTCTGTCAGTTTTAGAGCAACTAAATATTCATTTTTTCTTTGATTTCGACGTTGTGCATTATATGATATCAAAATTAATTGCTTTATGGTGTTGTATGAGTTCAGTGAAAGTGAATATGAGAGTGGGGAGGATAGTGCAGATAACATTTTGTCAAGTTTAGTATTCGCTATGAGCCATTCCCTTTGATCAAAGGATCACTTGAAATTAGTTGAGGCTTTGTTGATGGCAAGTCTTTTTCTTATTTTTGACATGAATTTATATATTTGTTATAGATTTTTTTGATGCTCTATTTTGATTTCTTTCAAA
>Ga0315914_1009302_pt1 | contig 12703 bp, 8 predicted proteins | sample MpolenodulesMG_FD_203920 | JGI IMG/M metagenome (GOLD analysis project Ga0315914, IMG submission 203920) | Medicago polymorpha root nodule microbial communities from Los Angeles, California, United States - elongated nodules | ecosystem: Host-associated > Plants > Roots > Nodule | place: USA...
TCTATTCTAAGGACTTTATTAACATTACTATAAATATAATAAAGATTGTCATATATTTATTCAATAATAAAAGTCATGATACATAAGATAAGTTCAACATAAACTATTGGCCTCTAGGGCTACACCAACAATTCTATCATGTTACTCCTTTGTAATTTTTATCCTTAGTTTAGGCTGAGCTATAATTAACCTATCCCTACATGATTAGCAATATTTACCAATTTCATATTTTACCCTCTTGCTTATCGTATTATCTCTGTGTATCTCTTTCATCTTCTCTAACGCTCCATCCCTACCTCACATCTTCTTAACCCCCTTTTTGCCTTGGTTCTCTCTCTTTTTTCAAATTCAATGTCAACTACAACTATTTTGATTGATATGAATACCCATGGCAATTGTCCCCAAATCAATTGCAGCATGAGGTGACCTGATGTTGGATGTTTTTATGGGACATCTTGGTTTGCCTTTCTATTTGACATTCACCACAAATCTTACTTTCTTCAATTTTAAGTTTAGGTAAACCTCTGACGGCTTCTTCATATATAACTTTTTTCATATCTTTTAGGTTAAGACGTCAAAGCTTTTGGTGCCATAGCTTGACTTCATCTTCTTTAGATATTAAACAAGTTGAAGAATGAACTTTATCTTGAGGAACCCACAAGTAGAAATTGTCTTTGGATCTCACACATCTCGTGATGACATCATCTTTGTCATTTGTAACTAAGCATTCTGACTTAGTGAAGTTGACTTTCAGACCTTGATAACATAATTGACTAATACTTATCAAATTAGCAGTCAATCCTTTTACTAGAAGCACATCATCAAGTCTAGGAACCCCATTTCTAGAAAGATTTCCTACTTCTTTGATTTCACCTTTAGCTCCATCACCAAAAGTGACAAAACTAGTGGAATAAGATTTAATATCAACTAAGTTCTTCTTGACCCATGTCATATGTCTAGAACATCCACTATCAAAGTACCAGTCTTCCCTTGAGGAGGCTCTAAGAGATGTATGAGCTATAAGACTAGTATTAACAACCTTAGGTTTCCATTCCTTTTGATGTAGTATTTAACTAACAATCAAAAGTAAGTATTTTCAATATCGTCTCCTCAAGGACTAGTGCCATATTCAACATCGATTATCATTTTAAGTTCTGGTTTAGTTGATTGTTTGTTGTAAAACTATTGAACTAAAATGCGATTATAAAAACGTTGATTAATAAGGCGTAAAAACGTTAGGATTAGAGTTCTTCAATCAAGCTTCACATATATTCTAATGATCACATATACGGGTTGTAGCCTTTAATCAATATTATCACGTATCACTCGACAACATCATTCATGTCTAAATGATATTGTGATTTCAATCGTATCGCTTAATCGACGATTTCTCAATCTATTAAATGATCCAATAACATTAAGTTTGGATACTTTGTGTGATTATTAAAACACAAATCCTATGTCTAGAACTCTTGTTTTGATAGAAGATTATTCTAACCCTAGATTCAAAAGTATTTTTCAAAAACATTTCATATCAAACATAAAGATAAATTGCAAGAATAATCTCAATATTAAATAAAATGCTAGAATCATATATTTCAAAGATCAAAAGATTACATACTAGCTTAATCAAGTACCTCTAATCCCAACAAGGGAAATTTAGTTGATCATTGTCATGATAACATTACAACAATGGAAGAAATGAAGAAGATTCATGCTAAGATCTTAATTTCTCAAAGTTTCTTGATGAGTCCACCCTCTAACATTCTTGCTCTATGAAGCTCTTTGAATTTCACCCAATTTCTCTCTCTAAAAGTTACAAGATAATGTTATGAAATGACTGAGAAAGCTTTTATACTTTTGCAGAATTTTAGGAGCTCGCCAGGCGAGATATGTTCGCCATGGCGAGTTGACCTTCGTTCACTAGTGGGTTTCTGCCACGTCAGCTTTGAGTGTCCAAAACCGCCTTAACTCGCCAGATGAGATATGTTCGCCATGGCGAACTCTGATCTTATGAAAACCTGGGGTTTCTGGAACTTTTTCGCCCTGTCCTCACCTTCCCTTCGCCCTGGCAAGTTGACTCTCCGTGGTGAACTTCAAAGCATGTTGGGTGGTGGCTTTCTGGAACTTTCTCTCTGTGGTGAGCTAAGTTCGCTTTGGCGAATTGACCTTTGCACTTCTTTCAAGTTTCTTTCTTTAATTCTTGTCTTGTTCATCATTTTCCTGCACACTGGGATAAATTAAGATGTAAAAAGCATAATAGGGTATTTTATCACATTTTCATGGCTCTTCCTTGGATAACTTGTAAAATAAGTAACCAAAAGTGCTTAAGATATATCATGAATTTACTACTTTCTATCACTTATCACTTTTCTAGCTTGATTCTTTACACGGTTAACTTTAGGTTGTGTTGGATGTTTTGGATAGCCATACAATTTATAACAATAAGATTTTATATGACCATATCTACCATAATAGTGATATTTTCAAGGGTACAATTTTGGCTTTAGTTTTGGTTTTCTAAATTTGGGCAGGATGTTGAGACACTTGGTTCGACATTACAAATTCAGTTTTACTTTCAAGAGACACAAATTTAGCCATGGAGACTCCACCTTGTTTGTTTATGGACTAGTAATTAAAATCTACCCCTGTTAAATTTCCAAAACCCTTCCAAAATTGAAGAATCTTATCTAACATATCAGAACTAGTTTTCAGCATTCAAACATATTTGTTGGATTAATGCATGTTTGCTTCAAATATGACCTAAGGACTATATAGACAATGGTTAATCTCATGTGCCAAAGATTCTTGACTCTCCAAATGTCAGATTGCTCCATACCATATAGAATCTAAGGACTACATAAACCACAAACTTATCCTTCCACATGTATTATGGTGGAATAATCATACTTGAACATGTTGTATATGTAAATTAAATGTAACTTAGCTCATACTTGAATAATAAAATTATGCATTATAAAAATCAAATAAATAAGTAAAGGTTCATCTTAGAACCCAATTCTCACATACCTACACCTACCAGTTCTCTACCAAATCCTCAACTATCTCCTCAAATAACCACCCGAGAACAACATGGCATCTTTAAACCACACCAAATTTTTAATATCCACACATCTAATCCCCCATCATTTCTCCTTTGCCTACTAATCAAATTAATGCCTTACAAGATCATAACTGAAAAATGGCTATGAAAGACGAATATGATGCTCTTATTGAAAATAAGATGTGGCATTTAGCGCCACATCCTGCTAATGCTAATATTATTCGAAGTATGTGGATTTTCAGGCATAAGAAAAAACTAGATGGTTCTTTTGAGAGATATAAAGCTCGGTTAGAGGGAATTGCTTCTAATAAACAGAATGATGTAGATTGTGGTGAAACTTCTAGTCTAGTACTTAAACCAACAAGTATACGAATGATTCTAAGCATTGATTTCAAAATCATGGTGTCTCCATCAATTAGATGAAGAATACCTTCTTACATGGTAAATCACTAAAGTGTATACATGCACCAACCTCCTGGTTTGTGTGATCCTCAACATCCTAATTATGTGTGCTTGATTAAGAAGTCTTTGTATGGCATTAACAAGTCACCTCTTGCTTGGTACCATCATTTTTCGAATTTGTTACTATATTGGATTTTTCCCATAGTGTTTGTGATCATTCCTTGTTACTCAATCATAATGGCAATGATACAACATACATTCTTCTCTGTGTAGATGATATCATTCTTATCACCTCATCATATACTCTTCGTCGATCCATCATGTCTAAACTCAATTTTGAATTTACCATGAAAGATTGGGTCCTCTAAGTTACTTTCTGGGTATCTTAGTTACAAAATATTCAGGTTTTATCAACAAAAAAAAAAAGATATTCAGGTGGCATTTTTCTCTCCCAACATAAATATTTCGAAGAGATAATTGAGAGGGCTGCCATGTCCTCTTGTAAACCAGTTTCTACCCTGTTGGACACAGAAGCAAGACTTAGTGGAATCTCAGGTAACCCATATCATGATCCCTCTAAATATCAAAGTCTTGCTGGAGCATTGCAATTTTTAACCTTCATAATACAAGATATATCTTATGCGGTCCAACAAGTATGTCTTTTTCTGCATGATCCAAGAATGCAAGATATGATTGCCTTGAAGCGAATTGTTCGGTACATTAAGGGTACAATTACTCACAGTTTGCATCTCTCTCCCTTCTTGGTTAACACAATCACCACATATACTGATGCTGACTAGGGAGGATGTCCAGACAGTAGAAGATCCATGTTCAGGTATTGTGTTTATCTTGGGGAAAATTTAATTTCTTGGTCTGCATAACGACAACCAACTTTATCTCATTCAAATGCTGAAGCAGAGTATCGTGGTGTTGCTAATGTTGTTTCTAAATCTTGTTGGCTTAAAAAAATACTATTAGAACTCCAGTGCTCGGTCACGAAAGCCATTCTAGTCTACTGCGACAATGTTGTCTACTTATCAAGTAATCATATTCAACACCAACACACGAAACACATTGAAATGAATATTTATTTTGTGTGTGAAAAGGTTATTCAAGGTCAAATACGTGTTCTACACGTTTCTTATCGTGACCAAATAGCTGACAGTTTTACAAAGAGCCTTCCATGAGAGTTATTTGATGACATGAGAGATAGTCTCAACATTCTTCAACTTTTAATATTATCTACGGAGGTGTATTAGAATATGAAATATTCATTGTATCATCATCAGTATCTTTAGACCATCCACAATAGAGCACCTTAAAATGGGTGCTTAAATTAATTTCATATGTCCACATCACTTATTTTACGGTAATACTTAATAAGCACCCATTTTCTCCAACCCAGCACCTCAAAATAAATTATTAAATGGGTCCTACAAACAATTTTATATCATTACATTTCAACAAAATTTATTTATTTTATTAAGATTTATTAAATGGAACTCATGAAAAATGAAAAGAGAGAGAGAGGGTGCTTTCATAACCACCCTTCTCCATATCCACCCATATATTATACTCCACAATGGGGTGCCTATTTAGCAACAAATTTATGTATATTGAATAACTATTATTTTGGAGAGTCAACTATGACTCGACTCCTTTTGTATATATACACATTACACTTTCTGTACAATGAGGACAACATTAAGCTTCATCTCCCACGCTGATTACTCTTGTACGAACGTAGAGATGTTGTCAAATGTTCGTAGTAAGTATTGTGATGGAAAACTCACATTTTATTACGTAATTCTATGATTCTTAGTTATGGGATAATTCATTCTAAAATATGATAATTCAATATCCATCTCATGAAATCCTAGAAAGGGGATCTTAACTCATATAAAAGTGTCATAAAATAAAGCCGAACTACCAAAATAAGTATACTCAACAGTTCATGTGCAGCATGATCCAATTAGTGGGAAATTCAAATAAACAATTATAAATGAAGTGCACCTTATGGTATTAAACAAAAAAAATATAACCAAAAGAAAAAGAAAAGATATTGATTGGAAGTTATGAATCTCCTTTAGAGGGATGAAGATCTTGTTTGTTGGCCTAATGTACTTATTATAGCATTATTATACTAGTCTACTAAGCTAAGTATAAGTGATTAAGTGGTAGAGTACAAATAATTAATCAGTTTAATAAAAAGTATGCTTAGATTCGGGATCGTGAACACTTGGGAAAGATGATTGCTCTTAAGTAAGTTGCATGTGTTTGAGAATCTAATCCCATCATGTTGCATACTAAAAATCAACTTTAGTAGCTTTGCTTTTGTATGTTATTTTAATCATTAATTTATTATTATTTATGAACATCATGAACAAGCTGCGCAGACTTGTCCTCTCTTTCATACGTATGACTTATGAGTATGATGCTACACTTTTAAAGGTACTGTGGTAACTTTTTTATCAAAAAATATATTGAAAATATTAGTAGAAAAAGAGTGAGATGGGGTCATGAACATAAAAGCCTCATTAATTTATCATTCTGACTTGCCTTAGATGTATATGAACTAATTCAAAGCTGAATTAAAGCTAGGGATTAATTTATGAGAGACATTTAATTAAAGGTAAATGACCCACCAAGCTTACTTTTTGTTTGATTTACATATATTCCACGGTTATGCATGCTTGGCAAAAAAATAAATTTTTTATTATTGTGAAAGAAGAAACAAAAATGGATCAACATAATATAATAAGTAAGGTTCCTTCTTTTAAAAAAAAAAACATAATAAAATAGGTTTTATTCTTGCATTATTTCATTGATGAATTGATGTAACTTCTATCAAATAAAAATTATATTTTCTTATTTTTATTTTTACAATTGATTACCAATTTTATTTTAAAAATATTTAACTTCTTTATCTACTTTATTTAACATATGATCTCTATCTCTTTTGTTACAGAATCGAATTTTACTTTTCATTAAAGATAGATTAATTCTAATTCATGAAAGGTTAATGTATGTCTCATCTCTAACTATTCATTTTTCTTATTGAAATAATGAGTATTTTTAGGGTTGAAAGAAGGTTATTAGTTGGAATAATATCTGGTATATGGAATGACAACACAAAAGTGACTCACAACACACGCTTTATTCATCGTCACAATCTTTGAGCAGATCACTTATCTCCAAAATAGTTGTTTATATCCAAAATAGTTATAAGTTTGGTATGGTTTGGACCAAAAGTTTTGTTGAAGATGTTAATAGCTTAAACAAATCGATTAGTCAAACAAGTTCAAACTATGAAGTTTCCCCATGTTTCATGAATGATCACTCAATTTGTCTTTAGGTTGTAAATGAAGTGAAAAATGGCACATAAAACTTTAATATACAACAGTGATTTTTTTTATTTTTAAGTCAAGTAGTCTAATGGCTAAAGGCGCTCACACATTTTAAATGTGGAGAAATGATGTGTTCGGTGTTCGAACTTTAGTCCTTATATATAATATGTAATATCTATGTCAACTGAGTTAAACTCACATAGAGACAACATTGAAATTTTTAATTTAAACTCAAATCAAAGTGTCTAACCCAATAATATTTGTGCTAGGCGTTAAGGACAGTTTTCCTAACTTCTTTAAATCCGCATATGCACACAAATTCTCAATTTTATATATGTCACAAAAGAAAATTATTAATCTCAACAAAAGAAAATTATTTCCTCTATAAAAACAAGAAAATTAATTAATCACCATTAGAGGAAAAAGACTCTATTAATTTGGAGTTTGACTTTGAAGTAAGTTTAGTCTGAACAATTACTGTTTTACTCAAAAATCAAAGTTGATTATCTTTCTTTTTTTAAAAGATCAAAGTCGATTATCTCTTAAAAAATTTGTAATTTGATGAAGTTTATTAACCACTTGAATCTAATAGCTTGAAGTTGGTTAAATTTACTTATATGAAGCGATGGAGCTAGTATATATTAATTTCGTTTTTTATTTTATTTTTGCTAAGATCATATGATTGTGTATAAAAAATATATTGGTCCAGATATTGGGATATGGAGACGGTATGAATGTTGGGTGAATAATGGTATCTTTGTCTGTTTAATAATTTCGTCATGGGTACGCAGAGTTGTTGGGTTCCCTTTACCACACTATTCACTATTCCTAGATGCTTATTTGTCCTTTATGTATTTGTTCGTATTTGTATTTGTATTTGTCCTTTATGTACACTTGCAGACAAACAAACACACACACTCTTTTGTTGCCAATAGCTAATGCAATTATTTGTTTATTTGTTCATAAAAAAGTAAAGAAAAGAAGAACCTAATGCAATTATTATATTTTTTTTTACGGATACAAAGCTATACATGCTTTAGTACACTCAAATTTTCCTTGTAATATTGCACGAGTCTACGCATTAATTAGTATATAATTAAATAACAATAAATCTTATTAACTACTATTAATTTCTTGAGGAAAAGAATCATTGTTAATAAGATTTATTTTTTGGATTCCGTCAAAAATAAAAGATTTATTGTTTGGAGGAAAAAGAAGTATTTAAAAGGAGATCTAGTGTTTGATTTTCAATATCGCTAACAAATTTTTCTTAATAAACTAACTACTAATATTTATTAGTGTAAAAATTGGGTTCAATTTGTATATACTGTGGTTGTCAAAAGTTTTACAATAAATCACAGTAAATTAAATATATGTATGATTCTAAAATGATTATGACAAAAGTCAAACTTTTTTCCCTATTCAATCTTTTTTAATAATTTGTCGGTTTTCTTAGAGAATTATCGATCTATCGGATATTATTGATTGATCGCGTAAATTTTATTTACACTGTCGTGATATATATGAATTAAATCAAAATAAAATTACACCTCTAAATTTCGGACATAATATTAATTGAGGTGGTTCAATCAAGTGTGATAAAGAGGTTAATTATGAATGCAGATATAGTCGATAGTACATACATGCAACTATGCAAGATGACATGCATGCAATGATGCAAGCTTGCAAAATATTAAGACAAGCCAAAACTAAGGGCCGTGTCTGTAGGCTTCCTACAGAGTCACTGACAACGATTTTGACAGGAACTTGCCCTAGATTGGACGAAGATAGTTCAAGGTTGTGCATGATTTTGTTTTTGATTTTTCGGATAGAATAATTAATTATTTAAATAAATATAATACAGTATGTTATGGTAGGTTTCGTAAACATAGCTCAACTGATGAGTAATTTTTAGAAAGTATACGATCACTTTGGTTCTTGATTCTGCACCACGCTGGTACTAAAATTTTTGTCTCAAGATTAAATACAAAGTAATCTCTGAATGTGCACTTCTGTTATCACTTTAGTCTATGCGTTAAATAATTATGTTAATTGATGATGTGACAAATGTTTTATGCTGACAAAGAGTATGAGGTGTCAATGGGACTAAGATGAAAGTAGGAAATTGTCACTTTGGTCCCTGAACCGAAAATCAATATCTCAAACTCGTCCCAACGAAGTGTTGCTCTTTGTCAAGAATTGGGTCAACTTTCTCAATGAAGTTGTTATGTGGTTGCGGGAGACTTGTTTTTAGGTTCTTTATTGTGCATACTTACTATCAGTTAGGTCAATGACAGTAAACACTTACCGTCACTATAGTCCCTGACAATAAACACTTACATTCACGAAGTAAACCTACATATTATGATCATATTATATATCAATTTATCAATTCTAGCAATATGAAGAATTGTTTCGGGCTTTCAGGTCTAGCTATGAATCTCATTTTCTCAAATTATGTATTTGTATATCTTGAATTCCTACATGGTTTCTTCTTTTTAACCTCAATGTTAACTTTAAATTATACTATTTCATTTTTTAACCTCAATGTTCATTGTCAGGGACCTAACTGATAGTAAGTATGCACAGTTAGGGACCTAGAAACAAGTCTCCCGCAACCACAGAACAACTTCATTGAGGAAGATGACCCAGTTATTGACGAAGAGCAACACTTCGTTGGGACGAGTTTGAGGATATTGATTTTTGGTATAAGGATATTGATTTTTGGGGATATTTATCTTTAGTTCATGGACCAAAATGATCATTTTCTACTTTCACCTTAGTCTCTGTGTGACACCTCATACTCCTTGTCTGCATAAAACCTTTGTCACGTCATCAGTTAACATAATTATTGAATGCTATGGACTAAAGTGATAACATAAGTGCATATTCAGGGACTACTTTATATTTAATTTTGAGTCAGTGACCTTTGTGACAATGAAGTGCAGAGTCAGAGATCAAAGTGACCATTTACTCAATTTTTAGATGGTCACGTTACCAAAAAATGACATTTGGTCACAACAAACCATAACATGACACCTCACAAACATCCAAGAGAGAGAAAAATGGTTATAAAAATTAAAGAAAAATCCATAGGAAAAATAAAGACAAGAGAGAGGATGGAGATGGATTCCCCACTTATGCAATAGTAAGTTTCAAACTCTGCAGGGGCTGCTATTTATCAAAAATACCATTCATCTTTACTATTTACAACTAATAGTTTGGGGGTTACTTTAGTAATTTTCATTAAAACATATTTGTTAACTTGCACCAATTTGCTAACTTAGATCCACTTTTATTTTATTACAAATAACTTGAGGGTTACTTTAGTAATTTTCATCAAAACATATGTGTTTTTTTTAGAGGAAAACATATGTGTTAACTTGCACCAACAAATAGCTCGAGGGATATTTATTAAACTAACCCTTATTTTAAATTGGTTTACACTACTGGATATTGGTTTTTTTGTCCAAATAAAAATATGCACAATTTACATCCACCCAAAAACAATAAAGAATAAATTAGCAATCTACACTCATCTAAAATTATTGAACAGTAAGTTAGCAATTTACATCCACTTAATTATTTACACTCACCTTTATAGATTTTTATTAAATTACATACACTCATTTACTAGTTATTTGCTGCCCTTTTATCATTCCAAAATTACCCTTAACCAACAAAACAAATAACCTTCCACTAATTTAATACAAGAATTGATCATGATAGAGTGAAATAAATATTTATGCATAATGACTCACATAAAAGTTTTTTCCCTCTGACCAGTAAAACGCACTAGTTTGTATTTATCAGAATATAAAATATTCATCCTATATATTATGACCAAAAAAATACACCAGCTTTCACTAAGGTTATACTTTTTTTTTTCATAGGGATTTTGTAAAATTACATGAAGTTTTCATAATTCAGGTAAAAAAATAATGCAGTTCAACTACAAACATCAACTTAAAAAAACACACATATATACCTTGCATATATTATGCATTGTTTCTACCAACTGAGCTAAGTTCACGAGGACAAAAATTTCTTATTTTAAAAGAACACGAAACAATTCCTTATTTTGAAAAAAAATTGAAATTGACCATAACACACACACACACACTCATAATACCTTCATTCAATTTTGATTCCTAAATAACCAAATCATAAATTTCATCATTCTTTTTTTTTATTTTTCTTTTTCAGAAATTATGGCTACAAAATCAGACTTCATTGATAGCATAACCATCAATAATAAATACAAAGTATGGAGATTCAAGATTAAGATGATTAGAATATGGAGAATGCCTAACTTCAAAGGTTGAGACCGAATTTATTTAATCAATATGGATGGTATTATGAAAGACACATACTCTGAATCACAATGGTCTTGCCGTGGATGTCCGTCAAATAATTGTTTCGTTGGGGGGTTAGAGAGAAAGATGGTTGATATCATTGTTGGAGATGTGAGGATGACTATGCGTCATTTGTTTTAGGTACTTACGACTTCCTTTCTCTCTTTTTTTTCTTTTTTCTTTTTGAAAATCAAACTTCTTTCGTTTTATGCTAATTTTAATTATAGTTACCAAGGCTTACATTCATGTTGATGTTGGTGTGATTTAAATAGGTATAACCTTCAAATTAGGGTGATTGATCACACCGATTCAACTATTTTTGTTATATTAGACAGTGAAAGTGTAAATTTTTTGAAAAAAAGTGTTGTTGACCTTCAACAGTCTTATGTTGCAAGGGTAAAATATTAAATTTACACTTTTATTTTATTTTATTTTCAATTTCATTTATTGATTAATAATGTTATTGTGAATTCATTACTAAATTTTACTCCGTGACAATTATGTGAAATTGATGAGTTTTTTTTTTTTGACCAAAGCAAACTTAATGCATATCATTACTTAAAATAGAGTCAATACAAGGAGTACAAATCTCAAAAATACGGTGACTAGCCCAAGAATAGGCCGCCCTAGCAAGGGTGTGAGCAACCATGTTCGCTTGTCGCCTAACAAACTTTACCTCAAAGTTGGAATGTAAAACTAAAATAGAATTAATAAGATAAACTAATGCATGAAACTCGGATCTGCCACGTGTTGGGGAAGAGATACAATCCACAAGCGTATTTGAATCCGATTAAAAAATTACTCTATGCCAACCTTTGTCAATGGCTACCTGAATAGCATGTTGCAGAGCCCAAGCTTCCCCTTCGAGAACCGTTAAATTCGCATCCTTCCATGCGGGCTGAGCATGAACAAATCGCCCCTCAGAATTTCGGAAACGACACCCTATGGAATAAGTACCTCCAGCATGGTGTACTACCGTGTCGACGTTACATTTCAACCATCTGTAACCAGGAGGTTCCAAACTATTGTTAGATTGCAGAGGCATAGTTGTAGGATTGCTCGACTCCCGCACAGTCTGCACTTAATTCCATTGCTGCCATTCATTCAACGCCAGTCCCCCAATTGTAAGTGAAGTTTCACGAGTATCATTCCACACAACTATTGAGATATTGATATTTATTATATTTAATATAGTATGATTTGTTAGTATCATTAGGAGTTATGATGAGATTGCATTCCTATTTAGATCAGATCTCATGTATATAAATAGTTGGTTTTCATTCCTTTCAATATTATGAGAAATATTCATATTCAAAATGGTATCTAGAGCAAGGTTTTTCTTTGGGTTCTGCCGACTAGGCTAACCCTAGGTAGTTTTTTTAGTTTGTTTGGTCTCAAGTCAGCTGTGAGAGCACAACCACCGCTGATAGTTGTTGTTGGAGTAAGCCCTAATAGCCAATCTATATTGATTGGGTTTGGCTTTGTATCATGATATTGATATAAATATATATTGTGAATATATAAATAATAAGGCA
>Ga0315914_1009305_pt1 | contig 12699 bp, 5 predicted proteins | sample MpolenodulesMG_FD_203920 | JGI IMG/M metagenome (GOLD analysis project Ga0315914, IMG submission 203920) | Medicago polymorpha root nodule microbial communities from Los Angeles, California, United States - elongated nodules | ecosystem: Host-associated > Plants > Roots > Nodule | place: USA...
AAAAGCAAGCAAGTTATAGCACAAAAGTTAAATAAAATCAAGAGGTTCCCATAGAATACTATGGATATTTAGGGTGCTAACACCTTCCCTAAATATAACTAACCCCCGAACCCAAAATCTTTTCAAAAGGGTGGTTTGAACTTTTTCCCCTTTTTCTTTAAAAAAAAAAAAACAAATGTTCGGTCGTGAAAAAATTAATGAGTCTATGCTAATAAAATAGCTTGATCTCCGAAAAATGACACGACAAAAGTGAAACCTAAAAAATGATAGAATCCCACCACAATTGTGGTCGCCCTGCATATTCTCACCTTCATCCATTAAAGGGATTGTGTTGCCCTCTCAATCGCAAGTGGATTTCAAAAATTTGCAGAAATCTGGCCCCACAAGTGTCATTTCTCACAAGAGAAAACTGCGGGAAGCGTTGTCTCCCCATGGTTACAAGTTTCCTCTCTCACAAAGATGAAACGATCGTCCATATCCTTTAACGATGCAGATCTGGTTAGAGGAACTCCTAACAACCACATCTCGATGGTGAAAACAGTGCTAGTTTTGTGTTTGAGTTACATGATTTGTTGAAGTTCCCTCATGGTAGTTCGCACCATTTAGCAATACTTTTGATTTCATACTAATCTTTATCTTCAATTTTCTATTTTCTATGATATAGAACATTGTTGCTTCTAGTGTTCCTAACCCTTTGAATTATTTCTCACTAAAGTTGTTAATATTTTCTTTGTTTTGTAGGAGTGATATTATCAACGTTGAATTGTGTTATTATTCATCTTTTATTTTTATTTCTTGTAGGTGAAGATTAGGAGGCTAATATGGAGACTTGAAGATGGAAGTTTGAAATTGAAATTTAGGCTAGACAATATTTTGGTTCTTTTTTTTTAGTGACATTGCTATATATAAGGCTTTGTATGCTTAATATGGTTATGTCTTGTATTGGTTAATGCTCTAAAGTATTGACATGAGTTAGCTTTTGTTAATTTCTATGTTTGAAAAACTTGGTGTTAATTTTCAACATTGATAGCAATGAAACTAGTGAATAACTAATTGTTATTCACGGTAACAAATCTATATGAACAAATGATAGGTGTTGCCAAGTTTGTAGTGACAGAAATAGTCTTAGGTAAAAAGCATTTGTAGCTCTATAAAACACATTTGCAGTTCTGATTAGGTTCTATACCTACGTCCAAAATCCGTGGGTAAAATTTTAAAAAATAGGTAGTTATCCTCATTTTAGAGTTAGTTAGGTTATTAGTTTAGTGATATATGTCACAAGGTTGACTCAATACCTCTCATCCATTTTTGTATCATTTTCAACTATCATCAATACAATAGTTTTGTAAGCTTTTCTCTCTATTTTCATGGATGTCATGTTTATCAACATAAAACCTAATTGTTTGTCCAACGGCAAAATTCTGTCACTATAGGCTATAGTGACAACTCTTTTTCGTAAGTATAACCCCAACATTGATCACGGAAAAAAAAAGGCTGTACGTTTAGGTATTTTGGCCTACATATACCTACGGAGGAAGGACATTTACCTGCAGTGTTTTTCTGTCACTAAATATAAAGTTTCTTGTAGTGTGTGTATATTTGAACATTTTTTTTGAACAAACTAAAATGAGATATGTTATTAACAACATGGTTTACCCCGCACAAGGCGTGCAAAAGGCAAACCACCCAATAGTATTTACAAGAACAAGGTGCCTACCTAGGCAGCACCACCAAAATAAAATAAAACAAAACAGAGAAACACTAATTACAAGTGGACACCCATACAAAGAAGGGGATGATTCCACCATTCATGGTAACCGTAGCTAAATAGTCTCTGTTTTGATTTCAACCATAAGTAAGAGTTTAGTTTAACCTTTGCCATTAGAGTTGAAAGATCAGAAGCCGTATGTTGGAATACACGATCATTCCTTTCCTTCCAGAGAACCCAAATAGAGGCAAATCCCTTGTGCCACTAGATATATGTGAACATAATTAAGATGATTATAGATATATGTGAACACTAGAAAAATGGATTGATTTTGTTCGGTTATTGATTAATCAGTTAAAAAAGATTCAATAACCTCACATTTAAAATGTGTCATGCATTGTACCAACGAAAAAATTGTCATGCATCTAATTTATTGTGGAAGTTTATATGAAAATAACACAAATCAAATTCTAAAGTATTTTTTACGTGAACCACTTATTAAAACACCAGCCTACTTTCCTATCCCTAAGAGCACCTTTTTTATAGTTTGTAGATTTTACTTGAAAATTTCTACATTGATAGCTTCTGAGATTCAAGATATTAATTAGTTCTCAGTTGCTGGAATCAAAGAAAGGAGTTTAAGTCTGAAAAATGAACATTTAGTGATATTAGAACCAATGTACTCATTTTAATTTGTTTCAATTGTAGCATCAATACTATAAAATAACAAAGATTTAAACTATAGTTACCGAGTTCTCAAGATGAGGAACTCTTTCAAAAATTAGCGTATGCCGCTTTAAGTGTCGCATACATGGGGCTCATTATTAAAAGATGAAAGAATAGTTTGTTGTGTACTCACCACACGGTCTTCTTTAATATTTTCCCAACCTTATTATGGGAGAACGAGAAAGAGGTGTATCTACATTACATTTAAATCCTTGTGTGGCTGATTTTTTTTCACCGTTAACTGCTATCATTACTCAGTCCGGGCTCTTGATGCGGATCTGCGTTTTTGTTCCTCGTTTGCATCCCTTGTGCCATTTTTCAATCTTCCAGTAAATGTGTGGCGCGCTAAGCACCTGGGTTGTTGTCTCTTTGTTTATTCCTCGTGAGTTTAACTCAGTTGGTAGAGATATTGCATATTATATGCCGGGGTCGGGGTTCAAACTCCAGACATACCTTTTATGAAGGATATAATAAGTACATACTTTTTTAAAAAGAATGTAGTTATGTATATGCCCTTTTAACATTATATTTGAATTCTTGTAAACAAAAACATTATGTTTGAGTGAGCCGTCGTCAAAACCCTAGTTTCTTCTCCTTTATCCACCACCAAAGAAGGGTGATTTAGGGCCAATTTTTGATCCAAAATCAACCCTCTAACTCATTTTTCTCTTTCCTTTTTATTGAAATAAGTGATTTTCACATATATTTCGTTTTTTATTTTGTGATTTCGTCGTCTTTGTGCGACGTTGGTTTGTTCGTCGTCTTTGTGCGACGTTGTTTGTTTTTCTTGTTTCTCTCAGGTATTTGATCGTTTCAGATTGTCAGATCAGCTTCGATCCAGTGCAGATCCAATCAATGTCTTTAGCGTAATATATGTAGGCATTTGTACTTTGCCGTTTTATGCTATTAACGTGGATGTTGTGAGTCTGTTCACAGATTCATCCTATTTATTTTTAACGAATTTGCATTATATCGATGTACTCTATCAATTTGAATGAATGAATATCATTTATTTTGTCAAAAAAAATAATTATGTTTGAATTATTTTAAAGTTAACACATGTTACTTTGTTATCTAGAAGTCATATATATACCCTTTTATAACCCTTTGTTTTTCCATAAATAAAATTATTTTTAAAAGAAAATTATATACACACCCTTTTATAACCCTTTGTGTTTGCCTTTATGATGTAATTAAAAACCAAATTATATTGCGTTAATATGTTTCCATATTTGAAGTTGATTGCTATATATATATTAGTATCATCATAACCAAATACATTGGTAATTTCGCACAAATAAATTCTACTTTTAAAATGCAGCAATTTAAATCGATTTAAATTACAAAAAGAGAAGGGCGGTGGTGGGAAACAGTGATTAGAGTAAACAAGTGCGATAAACCGTTTTCTTATTATTGAGAATTCAAGATCCAAACACCATATTTTAACACAAAGTTAAAACAAAGGCCTAAACCCTATATGTCAATTTAAATCACTGATATTTTCCTTAATGATGACATTTTGGCTCAAATGCAAACGGTCCAACAGTGTAGAGTTTTAAAGAAACACCCTTAGACAGCGATCGTTTCACTTGCTTAAGAAGAGCCCCAGTAAGACCACCATGAAGATTTGAGGGCTTTAGTACTTTTGGTGCACTATCTAAAACAACGTTGCAATGGCGAGTTGAATAACCTGCAATGTTCTTTGGGCCACCAATATAGAAGTAGCCTTTCTTATCAGTCTTGGCTTTAAGGACCAACTTGTGTTTGACGTTGTCACATTGGAGCTTCACAATGGCACCTTCAATTTTCAAAACAACATAACAATGTCATTGTCTTTTAGCAACAAATAACAAATAACGTTGGAGAAGGTTTTGGTCAAAACTCTTATGAAATAATACATAACAATTTGGACACACTAATAAAAAGGGTAGAAAATAATATAACTAAATAAAATGTGTTTTTGAAATAATTAAATAATGTGTTATTTTGTTGGCAAAAATGATAACGTGTTATTCTGTTTGTGTGACTATAGAAGTTCTTCTACAACCTTGTCATCATATCAATGGTGTGACTATGGAAGTATCCTTCTACAACCTTGTCATGTCAATGAAAAAACACACAAACAGAATGTATATACAAACACAATAAATTAGAATATGTGAAAAAATATTAGGCCAAAAGAATGTGTGAAAAAATAAACTAAATTTGACATGATATATTACTTATAAATTTTGATTCTTCATGGGCAATGCTCCACGTAACAAAAGATAGTAGAAAAACAAAAACAAAAATAAAAAAAAAAACTTTTTCAAATAAAAAGACAAATAAAATAAAATGGAGTTGAGGCATATAAAGTTGAGAAACAAACCAAAAAGAGGTGTAGCTCCCTTTAAGGTGTCAACACCAGTATGGTTGCATGATTTGACATAAACAACTCCTTCAACAACTATCAAGCTTCTTGAAACAAGAGGTGTGTGGGTAGGGGCATTAGCCGGAGGGTGGTGAGTTGGAGGCTTTGCAGAGTGAGGGGGAAGTAAAGGTGTGTGAACCGGAGGCTTAATGGGGGATTGAGCAGGAGAGTGATGATGATAATGGGTGGGTGGTTTTTCAGGGTGACGAGGATGTAAAGGAGTGTGAACATGGGAAGGGGCAGGGGATGGTGAGTGATGTTGGTGGTGGTGATGAGTTGGAGGTTTGGCAGGGTGAGGAGGATGTAAAGGAGTGTAAACCGGAGGTTTAATAGGGGCATGAACAGGAGAGTGGTGATGATGATGATGGGTTGGGGGTTTTGCAGGGTGACGAGGATGTAAAGGAGTGTGAACATGGGAAGGGGCAGGGAATGGTGAGTGATGTTGGTGGTGGTGATGAGTTGGAGATTTGGCAAGGTGAGGAGGATGTAAAGGAGTGTGAACCGGAGTCTTAATAGGGGCATGAGCAGGAGAGTGATGATGATGATGGGTTGGGGGTTTTGCAGGGTGACGAGGATATAAAGGAGTGTGAACATGGGAAGGGGCAGGGGATGGTGAGTGATGCTGGTGGTGGTGATGGGTCGGGGATTTAGAAGGGTGAGGAGAATGTAAAGGAGTGTGAACATGAGAAGGTGCATGAGATGGTGAGTGGTTGTGGTGAGGTGGGCTAGCTAATGGTTTATGAACCGGTGACTTAGTTGGGGGATGAAGTGGAGTTGTTGGTTTGTGATGAAAAGTTTCTAGCTCTTCACCAAAAGCTATGAAAGAGGTTATTTGGAGAAAGAGAAAAACCAATACTAGAGTTTTGGCCATTTTTTTGGTTTAATCGAAGACAACCTTGAAAGAGAGGGAGATGAGTGATGTTGGTGTGTTCAGGGAGTGTGAGAGTTTATCTACTTATAGGAGCTAATGCCTGAAATCATTGCGGTTTTTCTTTATGTGTTATTAACATTGTTTCTTTATTTATGTTTTTTAGTTAATGCCCAAATTCATTGAACTTTATTTGAATTTAAGGGGCAAACTAAATTGTTTCTTTATTCATGCTTGTTAGTGCAAGACATAAGGAGAAATTTGGGAAGGGGATCAAGGGAATACTGAAGTGTAGGAAACTTGTTTCTAGCACCAGCGAGAATATACGTATTTTATTTTTTAAAGGAAGGGAGAATATACGTATGGTATGGTATATATTAACACACTAATGAAATCTATACCTATTTATAAAAAAAAAATCGATGCTTTTTTGTCAAAAATAAATAAATAATGACAATCAAAATTTTGTTTATTGACTTGTTTAATAAAGGTGCTTGCAGGAAAATTCTGAAGGACACTTTGCAAATTTTGTCCCTCTGATGCCTCAATTAAATACTTAATTCTGAAAATTATGACACTTAAATTATGATACTAAAATGTTTCCTATCAGATTAATATTGCACTATGTTGATGGCTTACATATCAAATGTTTCTTCTTTTTGACGAGTGCATAACTAGCTATGCACATTACACAATGGTTTAGTAAGGATTTGTTTGCTTTCTGAAAGTATTTAGTTTTAAAAAATTTGTTTATTTTAAAGGGTCATGCTAACCGGTGCCCCCGGGGCACTGGTTAAGCATACAAAAAAAGGAATTTATTACCATAAAAGGAAACTTTGTTGACTTATTTATGGATTAATTACACAGTTTTCAATGCAATAATAACTATATAATTTCCCTTTTTAGTATCCTCAACCAGTGCCCGGGGGCACCGCTTAGCATTTCCCTATTTTAAATTCCTCACAAAGAAATTGAAGACTATTTTTTGGACAAACGGAAATTGAAGACTTGTGTGTTGTAAACAATTGTGATAAATATGAAATACAAATTAGACATAATCCATTTTTAAAAATAATTAAAATAAAGTTTTATACTTTGCAAATTTTTAGAAGTGCTAAACATGTTTTGAAAATTGTATAAAGATATTGATGATTAATCTTCGTTGAGAAATTAGTTGGTATTTAAAATCAGTTCTTCCCTCTCAACTTTATTATTAATTTTTCTGTACGCAATAGATGAATATTGAACTCATCTTTTTTTTAAAAGGAAAATAACTCATATCATTTTCAGTAACTCATGATCAATTATTTAAGGCATCAAAATCATGTACCACTTAAATCAATCCTATAGTGGTAATTACACTTTATTGTAGAATTCCATATTAAACATACATATTTCTTTTTTTAAATATCATATTAAGCACACTCCCGAAAACAAACATCATACTAAGCACACGTTATAATGTTTATTATTTCACAAATTGAATTCGTAGTATAACTTTTTTTTTAACAAATCAAAATGGAATATATAGACTAACACGAGTGATTCATCTCGTACAAGGTGTGCAAAAGAGAATCACCCTAAATAAATTACAATGTCAAGTCACTGGTGCCACAACAAAGATCACCGCGATATAAAAACGAAATAATAAGAAGATTACATTTTTTTCATAGTTTATTGGAGGATGGGTTTATTAATGAACAAAACTTATTTCTGTACATTTTTACTCACACGGTTCTTAATTAAGCTTATGTTTGATTATACGTTTATCACCACTGCAACTTTATACTCATTTCTCTCTAGAATTGGAGAAGTTACAAACTATAGCTTCTAATAAAACGTTTTTTTTAGAGTGACGTTTTATTAGAAGTTATAGTTTGTAGCTTGAATGTCTTCTAAAAAAATGTTGCACTTTGCCTCTTCATGTCTTCAATGGTGTGTTTGAATGTCCAAACAAATCATTTCCTAGAATCCAAGTGATCAACTAAATTCACAGAATTTGGTCAAAAAAAAAAAACGTAATCCACAGAATTTGTCTTTTTTTTATATAGCCAAGAAATTTATTAAATAAGAAGTTTAAATGCACTTTTGATACCTCTATTTTATTTTTGAGTTAAATAAGTTTGTAGTCTCTAAAAATATAGTGAAATTCAATTTTAATCCTTATAAAAAAATTACATGTTTTGGTCCCTATAAAATTTATCAGCACATAGTCCCTATTAGATTAAAATTGTACAATTATATTTAAACTTTTAAATTTTTGAATGACATTTTACAGACATGTTAAGAATATTATAAGAAATGCTTTTATAGAAAAATATAATTTTTTTAATATCTAATGAATTAAATATGAATTTTTTAAACGCCGAAATTTCAAGATAAAAGCAATGAAAATTTAGACCTAAAAATCAAATTTTGAGCTCATTTTTTTTGGAGGAACTTATTATGATGGTCTAAACAAGTAAAATTTTAAGATTTTAAGCATAATTAAACAAATTTTAATTTAACAAGGATCAAAACTACATGGTATAAATTTTTATAGGAGCTAAAACACGTCACCTTTTTTATAAGGACTAAAAATGAAATTGAATATATTTATAGGGAACAAAAACGTATTTAGCGCTTAATTTTTCTGAAGATTTAATACTCATATTTTAAAATTCAGCTTTTTGGTCCCCCTATTTCAATTTTTTCTAACTTTTGATCTCAATCCCATTTTAAGGTCAACTTTGATAACATGTCCAAGTCATTAATGACATGACAGGGCACATGTGGACATATTAAATTTAGTGACTTCTTCATTTGTGCTCCCACGTCATTAATGACTTGAACGCGTCATCAAAGTTAACTTCAGAATATGGCAGGTGATCAAAAGTCATACAAATTAAAAAACTTTAGAAAAATGAAAACATGATTAGTGGAAGTGCATTTAAGCCAAAGAAAAAAAAGGAAGAGATTGGAGGGCTAAGCCATACCCAATGAAACAAACAAACAACCATAAAAGTTTCAAGGATCAACACTAAGGTTACAACCAAAACTATATATATAAGTCACAAGGTTGACTCATTTGTACTCTCTTCCATTTTTTTTTATCATTTTCAACTATCATCAATACAATAGTTTTGTAATTTTTTCCCTCTATTTTTATGGATGCCATGTTTATCAACATAAAACATAACTGATTTTTCCAGCGGCAAGATTCAATCACTATAGGCTACAGTGGCGGCTCTATTCCGTAGTATAACCCCAGTATCGACCACAAAAAAATGGTCGTAGGTGTAGGTATTTTGGCCATTTACCTACAGCGTAAGGACATTTACCTACAATTTCTTTGTCTCTAAATGTCAAGTTTCTTGTAGTGTATGTAAATCTGAACATAATTAAGATGATTATAAATATACGTGAACACCTACTCGAAGCTCTCGTTTTTCCTGCAGATTTCCATGTGGAAAATAATCCGCAGGAATACCTAAGGATTTTGCTGTGTGACCTTAGTCTGACGAAGTTTCCTGCGGATTCAGATGCCGCATGTAACTATTATTTTGTTGAGGAAGGTTCAAATAATTTTAATATTTACTGCTCCTCCTTTTGTTGTACAAGGTAATGTTCACTCTTGTAATTATAAATATCGAGCAGGGTTTTTCTCAAATGGCCTCCCTTTAACTGTATATGATAGAGAAATGTATGCTGCAATTATAAATAATGTCGAGCAGTTGAGTTTTCGCACCGTCTATGTTTGTAGTTTTGGCACAGGCAATAAGGTAACTAGCTTCTCATATCATTGAGAAATTTTTTTAGAAAACAATATCAAGCATGTATCTAGGTGAGATTATGAGACATGTTCTCGTCAATATTATGTTAAAATTGGTCTCCCTGCATTATGTATTCTGGTCATCATGTCCCAGGTCTATTACTTTATTTACCTTCCTTCATCTATTTCAGTTTAGTCCTAACTCCGTGATTATTAAGATATATGTAGAACCTTCCTTCTTTTTAACTACAACTCACCATTTAATGAGACCTTAAACGGCCAAAATACAACTAGTTTCCTTTTACTTTCATTTCATTGATAGGAATGGACATAACTTAACCGTCTATTGAAATGGAGTGGGGAGGATTTATATAAACAGGGGAGGGATAGAGAAACCAGCAAAGTAGAGTGGTGATTTTGAGTAAATAAGATATCTTGGTGGTACAATAACCTGTTATCTAACTAGTTATTTTGGGAATTTAGTTAAACTTGTTATAAGCTATAAATAGTTTATGGGCATCATGGCATGTTATAAACTCTCCTTAATACTTAAATGATGACTTATATCATAAGGTAAACCTAAATAAATTGTAAACTATACATGGTGTCCATAATGTAGTTCCTAATTTCATCATTATTGGTGTATTGGATTGCAGTTGGATGTTGTCAACTGGGTTCTGTTTGGACTTAATGTTATCTAAAGTAAACTCCTACTAGCCTAATCTAGTAATTTGTTTGTTAAAGAAGTGCACTGTGATATGATGTGTTGTCATAATATGTTATGCCTATTTGATAGTGTCGGATCATGAAATGTAGTATTGTACATGTAAGACTTGCAATAAAAAAGTTACTGAAAACACTAGAATTGTTAGATTCTCAGAATGGGGCAGAAATGTCTTCTTAAGCTACTTAGAGGCAACCTGAGCTTGAAGCAAGGATCATTATACAGGAAGCAGGTAATGTTTTATGCTTTTGAAATTGCAATGACAAGTTCAGTCCAAGGTATTTATATCCATGTTTTATGCTCTTGAAATTGCAATCACAAGTTTGAAGTCGTGATTGTATTTATTCGTTGATTGATTTTGAAATTCATGTTGCAGGCACGTGAGAAGTTTATGTCATTGAGAAAAAGCGCTAAGTTTCTGTCATTATAGGAAACTTGTTTCAATCTGGTAAATATTAGTGGACTATATCATATCAATTAGATGCAATGAATAAGTCTCCAATTTATATGAATAAGTGGCTTATTATCGAATATACTATGATTTTTTTTCTATAATTTATATTTTTATCATTATAAAATGCACTGGATTACATTATTTATTTTTAAATTAATAAACCAATTTCCTGCGGAATTACCAGCGGATTATTATTCGATTGCTATTTTCTTACGAAATTTCCTGCAGTTTTTCCTTCGGAAATACCTGCGAGGAAGTTCACAGGAACGCACTTAAGAACAGGAGAACTCCTCAAAACCTGAATGAATGTTTCCTACGGATTTTTTCACTCTTCCTGTGGATGTACTTTTCCTGTGGATCCTCAAATCCTAAGGAAACGATTACCCACAAAGGTATTACATGGAAAACAAAATCCGCAGGAAACCTATTTCCTATGCAATTTTTGCCTAAATTCGCAGGTGATTCCGCTGGAAAATCGAGAACTTCTAGTAGTGAGAGGTGTGTCTACACTACATTTAAGTCCTCCTGTGGTTTTTTTTTTCTTTCCACCGTTAGCTGCTATCATTACACAATTCGGGCTGTTGATGCAGATCTGCGTTTCTGTTCCTCGTTTGCATCCCTTGTGCTATTTTTCAATCTCCCGGTAAATGTGTCGCGCGCTATGCACTTGGGTTGTTGTCTCTTCCTTTAGCTGCCACAATTTTATGTTCCTTCTTATCCATAAACTCTAAGTGAAAACTGCAGCTTCCATGTGGTAATTCTTTTCCATAAACAAAGACCTGCTTGAAATTTTTAAAATGTATGAGACCAAATTAAAATCTAAAATGAATGTAAGGGACGAAACATGCAATTAGGTATTTATATAAAAATTCATATTTTGTTAAAAAAATCATATTTTGTTGGTGACATTCTTATACTATTATAAACTTTTGTGCAAAATTTTATTCAAAAATATGAATTTTACATGAGTTTTCTTAAAAGAAAGGACCAAAAGTAAATGAAAAACTTTTGAAAGACTAAAGGTCGAAGAAATTTTTTAGAGTGAGGAAAATGAAAATTTTATATATTTATAAGGATCAAAAAATACATTTAACTCTAAAAAAAAGTCTCTTTGTGAGAGTAACCATAAAAACTGCATCTCTATAAAACCTTATATAATTTTTATCCTTTAATTTCATTGTCTACCTATTGTTCCTAGACTTGATCATCATGTTTTTTTTTCCGTGAGATCTGACTTATGTAGGTTATAAGGCTAAACACCTCTCCTTAAAAAAAATGGCTAAGCACCTCATCATATTCAAAATTTAAATCAGATTTTCGTGTTTGAAATTTGAAAAATTTAGACTAACAAACTTTGGAAATTTGAAAACAGAATGAATGTGTATTTAATGCATGCTTGTATTAGAAAGGGTCCATAAAAATGTGATACATTGTTTTTTTTTACGGAATAAAAATGTGATACATGATATGTTTAAGATATATGTATGATATCATAGTGAATTAATTTGACAATACTTTTTTTATGTATATGTAGTTATGTACATACCTTTTAAAAAAGAATGTAGTTATGTTATGTATATGCCCTTTTTAACATTATATTTGAATTCTTGTACCAAAAAAAAAAAAACATTATATTTGAATTCTTGTAAGCAAAAACATTATGTTTGAATTATTTTAAAGTTAACGCTATGTTACTCGGTTACCTGAAGTTTTTATTTTGTTTTTTTTTTATTTTGTTTTAGAAGTAGTCTTTTTTTTTAGAAGTAGTCTATATACCCTTTTATAACCCTTTGGGTTTCCATAAATAAAAGAGCATTGCTAAAGCTAGCGACACATATATTATCACGGTCAGTGGTGGATAAAAAATGTTATTTCAACAATATTGATTTAGCCCCGTTTGGATAAACAACTTATATAGATGCTTATAGCACTAGGGCTTATAACATTAGAGCTTACATCACAAGCTCTTATACTTGATAAGCTATTTATGTTTGGATATGTACACTAAAAAGTACTTACATAAATTGAAGTGTTTGGATATGACATTACATAAGCAAT
>Ga0315914_1009308_pt1 | contig 12694 bp, 11 predicted proteins | sample MpolenodulesMG_FD_203920 | JGI IMG/M metagenome (GOLD analysis project Ga0315914, IMG submission 203920) | Medicago polymorpha root nodule microbial communities from Los Angeles, California, United States - elongated nodules | ecosystem: Host-associated > Plants > Roots > Nodule | place: USA...
ATATATATATATATATATATATATATATATAAGAGTTGTAATTGCCAAAAAAAAGTAAAGCCGTAAGTATCATGAAAGCAACTCAAGACAATTATCATTGCATGCAATACACAAATTTTCCACCACATATCTTATTTTAAAATCATGTCGGCAAGGAAAAAAGAAAGTTTGCTTTGCCAAGTATTAAGATATAGGCCATAAGATCACAACCCTAATGTTTCTGGAAAATAATCCCTTTAAGAGAAGATGCATGAACTTTCAGCAAAAACTCACCAATCATGATAGACACCAATAAGTCCTCTGTCAAAGATCGCATCAAGAGTTGGTGGCTTTTGAGCTGGAACTACATTCATCACCCACACAGGATCAGATTTTAAGGCAGCTGCAAAACCCCCATATAATGCATTCATGTCCATGACGTTGCGTATTGATGTAGTCCCCAACTTTATATTTAGTGAATTCTTATAATATGCAACCCTCTGTACCCACAGCTTAGTGTCAGCCTCATATACATCAACACCGGTTTTCAGGAGAGGGGACCTCGAAGGTGCGGCAGTTAGCCTCTCTGGCCACTTGGGAATTGTTCCAATAGCATAATCTCCTTTGATAAACGACGTACTACTTACACATTTCTTCAATTTAAAGTACCTGCAAAAATGATCAACTTAGTTTTGCAATTCAAAGTAATTATTAAGATATATTTTCACAATCTCAGCATTCATTGAAGTGCTATACAACTATACAAGACAAGAAGAGATGCAAAGATAATAAAAGGAAATTACCAAGCTTGACTTAGGTCCCCAGAATCATCACATAACTCAAGACCAAATTCATTTCCGTTAGGAAGACACGAATCTGCTGCTGGCTTCTTCCAGATTGCAGTGTTTTCATGTACAGTTAGCTGTTCATAACACAAGGCCTTTGCCACAGCCTGGAGATCTGACCATTCTTTTTCCTGTTTAGCCCACCGAACAGGAGGACCTGAGATGACTAGATATCCACCAGGGCGGAGTAATCTATCCACTTCAATGAAATAAGTAGCGTCTGCATAGTAAACTTTCTGCATAAGGAAGTGACACGCATATATGGAATATTTGAAGATATGCAGTAGCGATCTGCGATGCAGAACTTACTGTAGGCTGTAAACGGTATCAAACACCGAGAACAATGAACCAAGTCAAATCCAAAAGCAGGAAATGGAAGTCTTCGAGTGCCAAGCATAGCAACAAAAGCCGGTATTCCTCTTTCCAGGGCAAATTGTATCTGTGATTTATGTGAATCTCGTGGAGCAAAAGACATGGTTAAAATATCTTGAGCTAGTAAATATCCTCCAAAACTAGCAACCTGAAGAAAAATGGATGTATTAACAGTGATAAATTCTAGTATAAGGTTTAAAAAGTAAAGAGGAAAAACTCGCTTACCCCACATCCCATGTCAAGTGCAGTCCTCAGAACACCTCCATTTATGGGAATGTATTGACTAAGTTTTTTGATATATTGTTCTGCTCCATCTGGAAACATCGTACCACCACCGGGGAATATAAAGTGTTGACCTTCTCGTTTCATCCACCCCTGGTGACCTTTCCTGTCAGCAATCTTGTTGTGGGGCATGTTGCTATGCCATATCTGCACAAAACATATTATATTAATGCATTTAGACAGATAAATAAAAGAGTATCAGTAACATTCCGAGAGCAGATGAATCAATCGGTTAATGCCCCTCTAGCCATTACATCAGAGTATCACCTCTATATTAATTTCATTGCACTGTAAACTAGATACCAGTAATTACAACCCCAAACATACAGCACTATCCCATTCTAAACAACAACAAAAATCACAAAAACAAGCTCCTAAGTCCTTCACCAAACACAATAACTCCCTCCAAATTACACATAACAAGGCACCACAACCATAATAGCAACAATAAGACAACAGCTGAATTCTTCTTCCACATATGAAGTCTGCAACATAAATCAAAAGCCACCAGAGTGTCCAATAATGCATCATGTCTACCATTTTCACTATCTTGCCCTCATTGCAGTAGCTTCTCAGTTAAAATAAGATTGATCTTCAATCCGGGAAAATACCTCTAAATATAAAGGTACTTGTACACGAGGTAAATGTGAGAGCTTCTGAAAAAATTGACACAGTCTAGTTTCTACTTAAACAAAACTTAGATGTGTATCCTTATGTTTTGAGAATGGCATTATATATTCAACAGTATAAATATGACCATTATCAATTTAATATCAAATGAAAATCTTCATCTCCATGGCATTTTATAATTGGTTAACAGTATAAACAACACCTACACAACAGTTTCTAAATTTTGTTCTTTCAACAACACAACAACCAAGCCTTATCCTACTACGTGGAGTCGGCTGCATGGATCAAATTACACCATAATGTTCTATCATAAACCACATTTGCATCCAACTCAATAATCTCTAAATTTTTCCTAATAGTTTCTCTTATAGTTTTTCTAGGTCTCCCTCTACCTCTTGTGATTTGACTATCCTTCATCTTATCTACTCTCCTTACTATGGAATCTCCAGGTCTTCTCTCTACATGCTCAAACCACATAAACCTATTTTCTACTCTAGGTGTTACTGCAACTCTCTCTAATGTTGTTATTTCTAATCCTATCCTGTCTAGTCTTACCATACATCCAAGGCAACATCATCTCAGTTACGCTTACTTTATTCTCGTGTTGGTTCTTAACCGCCCAACGTTTTGTTGCATACAACATCGCCGGAAGTTTTGTTCTTTCAACTTATACAAATATCCTATTATGTATAAAACCCATACTTCTTACTTTAAGCAATCTCTATATGAAGTAGTCAAACAGAAACGACACTGATACGTAGACCACAATAATAATTTGAGAAAATGGAAGTGATCAAATGAGATTTGTACTTCGCGCAGTAAACGTGTGACACATTTATTAATCTTGGTCGTCCGATCTCAAATAAATAGCGAAGATTATTTAAACATGATTTAGTGAAGGTGTAATGTGAGTAAACAACCCATCTCAAATCGATTACCGAAATCAATTAATGCATGTAAACAAGTGGTTTTTCAAATGCAAGGGATCCAGGTCAGATTGACTGTAACCACATGTGTCAAACACTCGTGTGTAACATGTTTTGAGTACATGATTGCTACATAGATAACAATGTACTACAATTAAAAGTTAAAACAAGCAACCAACTTTCCATAAAACTAAAATCACACCTTATGCATGCTTTCAGGCCACCTCACCGGAACCCGATACCCATTAGGCGGCGGAATCAAACAAACCGCTGTCTCCTCCGGCAAAGGACAATGTCTCTCCCTATAGTAATTCATCTCTCTACTCAACTGACTATTCCTCCTTGGATCCTCGCACGGCATATGATCCACCTCACTTGAAGGACAAGCCTCAATACTCTTCCCATTCAGCATCCCTTCCTCAATTGCCACCACCAGACGGTTGCGCTGTTTCGGATCAACGGTGGACGGAGCCACCACACGGCTGCGACCAAGGGTGGTGTAAAAGAGAACAAAGAAGAGAAAGAGTAATGAGAAAAAGGCAATGGAAATGAGGTCGATGAGACGCCATTGACGTGTGTTGTTGCGTTTCCATGGTGGGAAATTTGAGTGACGCATTTTGAGGAAGAAGCTGGATCTGGTTAATAAGGCATTTGGGTCGTTGAAATTGATTTCAAAAACGGTTTTTGATTAAGGGATTGAAAAGGGTTGTGTTTTGAGATTCTGTGATGGAAATAGAATGTAGAGTTTGGAAAAAATGTGTAATTTCAGTGTCAGTATGCGTTGTGTGTGAGAGTGACTCTTTGTTGCGATTCTTTTGTTTTGAAATGTTGTTGTCGGTGGTGGTTTTGTTTTTGGATGTGAGAATAATGTGACAGGACTTAGTGAGATGTGAATGAATTGAGAACAAGATGCAGGATCTTATGCTTCATTTTTTTAAGGATGGATCTTAATTCTCATGCTTCATGATCTGGTTATCTATTATAATAATATAAGAAATGCTATTATGTCTTTAGGACACTTATTTAAAAGTCTAAAATGAAAAATTTTATCTTAAAAATAATGCATTCAAACATATTGAAACTAAAAAGTAACTTTGTTTTCATAAAATTTATGTTTTATTTCTATTTTTAATACTTAACTACTGTCTTTGGGCATTTGTTATCATAACCTTATTAGTAGTATGTTATTATTAGTCATCGATCATAAATTGTCAGTTATTATTAGTTATAAGTTACGCTAGCTTATCAGTTATCCGCTGTTTTTATCGAACCGACCTAAATTACCATTTGTTATAGTTATATTTATTGTTAATTTTTTCATATCTCAAGATAAATTGGTATTATTAATAAAATATATATTTGAAAATAAAAAAGTAGTAAATGCATCTTAAAATTTAAAGGGTGTTATAATTATGGACTAGCTGCATGTTGTTGGATTTATAATCATCATGTACTGTTACAAAATTATGATGGATCGCCATAATTTGTAGTTTTTACAAAGATTCAACTTGTTTTTTTGGTTTAATAATCATGATTTTATCCCTTAAAATGAATAAGTGAGAAATCTCATATTCAAACTTAAATTTTTTTTATATTGCAACGTCTCTATCATTGAATTATGCTCACATTTTTAACCATGGAATTGATAATAAAGTATCTAGTCCGTTTAACATTAATTAATCTTTGTCGAAAAATATGTTTAGCACACAGTAAATTTTTCCTCCCAATCGAATTTACTCTATGCTCAAGAGTAAGAAATCGTACATTAGATTTCAATTCATTGGCAAGAATTACATACATAAAGTGTTAAAAATGGAGAATCTCGAATTCAAAGTAGCGCTTCAACCTATCAAATGTCCTTACAACTACCGAATAAGTTGTAGTTACATTATTATCATAAATAAATTGGTATTTTGTTTATTTTTCTACTCAACTACAGTGATTATTGGGCAGCTTGCATTATCTTAAGATGATTCCTTTAAAAATCAGATCTCATTAAATGTTGTTTAAATTAGATCGATTTTCAGTTGGTACAATTTACAATTGTAAACATTCTGTTTTTTTCAGGAAAATTATAAAAAAATCATATTAATACTAGTATTATAAAGTAACAATAGAATAATTTTTATAATAAAGTCACGATAAAATCATTTCCATACAAAAAGTTAAATGAAGTAGTAAAAGAAAAAAATTGATTCGATTTTGAAAAGGAATTAGAAATCCGATGCTAGCAATCTCTTTTGAAAAGGTATTTGAAATCCGATGCAAGCAATCTTCACATAAGAATTAAGAAGATCCAAATTAATCCAACAGTATTCGATTTTGGGCAGTATTTTCAAATCAGTTTGCATTTTATATTTGGATTGATTTGGATATAAACATCCCTACTCAACTAGACACCAAATGCAAGTACGCCATAATATGTTGGTAACGTTCTGCACAAATGTACGTTTGCCGCCTTGACAATCAAGGAATAGGCAAAGCAATACTCCTCTAACTTCAGTATAGAACCTCAATCTATGTCAATGCCTATGAATCAAAATAAACAAAAAAACTTGGTCCAGTTATGATAAATCCATGATCACAGTCTCCTAATTCTTGACTTGCTGCACTCATACTTAAGGAGACAGGATCTCTGGAACATAGACTGAAGATCTCGATCAAAATCCCTTCCATTTTCTAGAGCCCTTTGAAAGGTAGCATTCCTTAGATCAGCATGTCGTGCATACAAAACCTTGTTGTGTGAATCAATTCGTGCCTGCAAGAGCATAATTAGATACATAAGCCATGCTTATCTGATACCTAAAATTTTAGAGACTAAAAGGCATTTCACTCTAAAATTAAACTGTGGAAACTAAGGAACCTGTATCTGATTATCAGTAATCAAACTCTCGAGTTCTTTCTGAAGTCCAGCAACAGTTGTCTTGAATGCATTAGCCATCATGTTCAAATCAACAGACACAAATGGGTGTGTGTACTGGATAAGGGCTTTTTGTCGGATTTGATCATAAAGTGACTCGACATGAGGATGCAAATGTATGTCCAGCAACAAGTTTGATTTTAGGTTCCCTAGGTACTCCAGACACAAGGCATAACGGCTGCAAAAAGAAAGAAAGTGTATTATTTAGAGGAGAGACAAGCAAAAGAATGAATAGAAAACAGAGTTTGAATATCATGCCATTAGAATTAGTGAAATCAGGTACTCCTAATCTTAAAAGAAGCCAACTCCATTTTACCAAATTCCATAGAATATACTCTGGAAAAAATACAAATCAAATGGATCATAATTAGGATTGACAGTGACCTTGTCAACACTTTATCCAACTAACAAAAAATATTCTTGCAACATACATGCACCGTTCGTCAAATTATTACTTGCAATGATCAATCCATGATTCATGGGAAATATCCAGATCCAAATACCAAGTTCAAGTAACAGCATTCTCCATAACCTCAACACCACCACCCCATAGTAACAAGAATAAGAGATTCCCACAATCACATACATACAACATTGATAAATGTATTACATTAATAATCAATTATTAAAAAAAGCCAACCCCAGAGATCAATTTTAAGTTTGGATCTACAGTTCTACAATGCCCCTTGTTATAACTAAAGACTTCCATAACGTACAAAACACTTGTCTTGTTATAATTCAAAACTTCCGTAACATACAAATAACACTTGTCAATTTATTGCATCACACAAATGTTCTCCATGCATACAATACTATATTTTTAAATCCATGCTCATTTTCACATAAATAAAGCTAAGCACCATATATTCTCTGGTTACTACATAGCCTAGGCAGTCCAATTCCACCAAATGGGGGGTCTTGATAATCTATTTTCAGCTCATTAAGGCAAGAAAACAGAAATGTGATGAGTAGAGTTCACCCAACAGAGAAAAAATAAAGTGAAACAAGTTACCTTGAGTAAAAATCATTTATAAGCTCCCTTACTTCAGGCACTAACTCTAAGAAATTCCTGAAGACAGTATTGTCTATAACTTTGTTCTGCAAATAAAAGAAAACAAAATCAGAAAGGCAATATAATCAAAGTCTCGCAATTGCCATTTGCAGGCAGAATAATAAACTGAGTACATGCCTTTAACTCTGTCCGATCAAACGTAGCAAGAGCGCAAAGTCCTCCATACATTGCAACATCCTGGGATGAAATCACTTCATTGTACTGACTACCTAGTTCGGGGCTAGTCTCTATAAACTGAAACAGATAATGAAGACTGTCACCAAAAAGTTATAAACAATAATGTGAACATTTTATCATTATTCAGTCAAAGGTAAATGATATTGAATCCTCCAACAATTAATATCAATGCTCATCTTGATTCCAATCACAAGTAAAATGAAAATGATAGATTATACAGATTAAGAGATTTTCAATGATGTGAAAGTAAGTATTCTTTCTTTTTTGATGTATTATAATCCTGGTCAATAATATCAAAATGACATAAATCATAATAAATAACAATTTTGCTTTCTCCACCAAACTGGGAATTAAGACATGAACCATCAACTCTTCATACACCAACTCACATGTCACAGATCAAACTCCAAAATTAATAAATAAAACAGTTTGAACTCGGTCACTGACTCTTGGTCACTCGTTATCCACTATATCCTCTCCATGGATGTTTTTCTATAGCAACTATTTGAGCAAGACATTTTCCATATAAGAATGTGATGCCACCTCCATCCACACAACAATTACCATTGCACAATATCCTTCTACCAGAAGCAAGGACAAAACCAGTGATGCAATACTTAATAAATGAGATCAATTGAAGAATTGACATACTAATTTCATAACAAGCTCATGCTTGAATAAAAAAAAGTGTTCTGGCATAATCATAATCAAGAACAGATTCATCCTCAAGCACCCTGCTCAAATTTTTACCAAGTAACTCACTTTTTCATTGCCCCAATTACAGCAGAGCAAATAATTTTTTAGTCCCTCTCCTCTCCTCTCCATAACCAGAGGATGATGTCAATTAGTAAATAACAACCATATAGTGGACTGCACAGGATATATACACAGTTGACATATAACATGTTTTCAAGGATCACCCAAAAATTGGGTATAGAAATAGACCCGAGTTACTGTCAGCATAAAGACTTAATTTGTATTTGACTGTGTCTTCAGAGCAATAATGCTTTCTTCACAATGAAGCATTACCTTTCTGAACAACTATTCTGACTCTTCTAATGCTCTCGGTCCTCAATGGCTTTACTCTTACCAACTCAGAAATTTTTACTATCTCGGTTCTTTAGAGCAATTTAACATAATTTTAAGTGAAAACTGAAACAAATGGATATGTCAAATAATCAAACTGTAAATATGCCTGCATTTTAATCCACATGATCTTCTTTTGACTAATTTCCAAATATTTTACACAATAGTTAGTTAAAATGAAGCACAGACACGATGCGGGTATGGGATACGATACTTATCTGATACAGTGATACACCATTAATTGAAAAATATAGTATACGATACTCAATAAATTATTGTAATTTAAGTAAATTAAAATAAAAAATAGCTCTCAAACATTAATAAATAAAAGAAATGAAAATTGCAATTGGTTATTGTAGTGCAGCGTCTTAGACGAGAATGGATCCTCTCAATTGTCGTTCTCTCATGTCTCTCAATTATTGTCAATCTCACCATTGAATGGAAAAATGTGAGATTGATTTTTAATATTAAAAAATGAGAGTTAAAAAGTCTAATGGTGAAATTGATAACAATTGAGAGACAAGAGCGAAAAACAATTGAGAGGATCCATTCCCGTCTTAGACCAATCTTGCATAAAGAAGTAGAGAAAATTGGTGGATGCAATGGTTAAATCGTAGTAAATGGGTTCATCATAATCTTGAAAATTGCAATTAGTTAATGCAAAATAAATAAGCTTTTGTGTTAATTTATAAGTTCCCACTAACTAAAATTGTATCTTCATAAGCTGTTTTTTCATAAACTACCTTGACAAGCATGTGAATAATACATAAAAGCTTATTTATTTGCATAGGCTGTTTTGCATAAGCTCAAAAGTAAGCCAATCTAAATGAGCCTTTAATCTAAAATAATGTTATTGAATATAGGCCATGTCGTCCCCATGGCAGAGGCATGATTTTGACAGACCGCCACACAAAGGCGGTCGTGTGGCATTTTTTATGGTGGGGTCACGGCAGCTACCAAGAAGGTATCGAACATGGCGGCGCGGTGGAAAAAGCAAAAAAATGAAGTAAAAGGAGAAAGCATGGGTTGGGCCGTGCAACCTGCCAAACCCAGGCCAACAATGGGTTATAACCCAACCCTAAAAAAATCGAGGTAATATCTGCTCTATTTATGCATATTCTGTTTTCTTCTTTTTCTATATTTGTTTTATTTGCTTAAATTATGTTTAATTATGTTATAAGTCTGTTTAGATTTTCCCGCGATTCCTCCACCATAATAGGCCATTACGCAATCCACCATATGTATCTGGAGGATTTTCGGCTCACCAAGGTAATCCACCATCCGACAATGACAACACTAATCTAACTTCTTCGCTAAAATATACATCATCTTTCAAAACTATAAACCAAAGAGCTCTCATAAAATCTGCAGTTACAATCACAATCGAAATACACAAATAACATTGGACAAACCTTTCTTCAAAAAAAAAACATTGGACAAACCTTTCGAGCAGCAAACTTGTACTTTTTGGAAAACAGATTTGACAACCCAGCAGCACAGCGTAGCTTTGCAGCTGTTATTGTGTCAAGGGGGTCCAGAACCGCTTCTGCCTTGCTAACATGGGTGCTAATATGGGGATACTGACCCATCTCAATGCTGACCAGAATCGCATTCAGAGACATATGAATAGCATGCTTCGATGTAGTGCAATAATCCCGGGTCCGAATGTAATTCTTAAAAGCTTCCCCCAATTGGCCATGAGCATAGTAAAAATCTCCAAAATCATTGTACCCCATTCTTATACTCTCTTTAATTAAGTTTGTCTGCACAAAACAATCAAATACAGTCAAAATGAATAAAAAAACAAATTCCTATAATCTATAAGACTATGTCCTGTTTGGAGAAACAACTTAATTAAGCACCTATATCATAAGTGTTTATCCATAAGATATTTCTTTAACATAAATAAAATAAAATATGACTAGTTTCATACAAGCTATAAGTTGTTTTCATAAGCTTTCCTTAAGAGCTCATGGAAATAAACTAAAAACAATTTATCTCTATAGCACCAACACTTTTGATCGAAGGCGCATGTACAACACGCGAAAACCACCGACACGACACATGTGATTACACTGAACTGTGTAATTTTCTCAAAATTTTATCGGGACAATGAGTCCGTGTCTGTGTTGTGTCTGGTATCCGTTTTCGTGCTTCATAGTTCATAGCAATTTATACACATGATTCTCCATGTAGCTATATGAATGTCTATATCACACTCAAATCAAAATTTAATAAATACAACAAACAAGCAAAAAAAAAAAAAATCAACACCAATAATATTCAAAAATACATGTTATATATTGCACATTGAAAATTTAGACCTAAGATAATGAGAAAAAAACAAAACCTAAAATTGAGAAATTGAAAATTATAGAAGAATATTATACCCTATAGGAATTAAGCTCAGAGTCAAGCTTCTCCTTCTTCAGCTCGGCTTTCTTCTCAATAGCATCGCACCAAGCCTCATCTAGGGAATAACCAGAACCCAAACGACCATTAATCTTCTTAACGATTTCCCGCATGAGAAAAGTGTCTTCTCCCTTCTTGATTTCATCGAAAGCCAAGCGAAGTGCCTCCAACAGCATTGTGGTGTTGGCGCCGCAGTGATCGGCGATGAAGAGGAGGCGGGAGATTCTGGTCCGGCCGGAGTAGAGGCTAATGTATGCCTCGATGTCGAGTTGGTCTGACGCGCTGATGATTTGACGGTGGTTTGTTTGGTTGTTGTCTTCGTCGACATTGGCGAAGGTTTCGAGAGCAGAGGAGGAGGAATCGTCGGCGTCCATGTTGTGGGGATTGGGGAAGAACCCTAGCGGAGGAAGTGGGGGTTTTGGTTTTCGTTACGGTGGCGAGAAGAGAGTGTGTGTTTTGTGCGTAGTGTTGAGTGATGTTTAACCAAATACTAGTGTACTCCGTTGGGTTTTGCTCTCTCAGTATATAGAAACAAATAAAAAGGTAAGTAATATACGATTTTTTTTTAATTATTATTTATAACTATGCGCCAACCCACTATATCGCCACCTCGAGACAAGTTAAGTACTAGGTTCAATTCAAATTTACAACTCATTCCATCAAAATCAATGTGTTAAACGGATCAAACCTAACCCGTTTTGATATTCTTGGGGATTATACTACCAGGTCTGGCGTATATCAGTGCACAATGTGTAATCGAAATACACAATTCAATTCTTATGATAATAAATTGAGGGAGTGTCACTATTGAATGTAGTGTGAGCACAATACTTAACCAAATACTTCTCTGTTGGTTTTTTGTCAGACGAGCTAAATGTTTTGACTAACCATTTTAGAACAAAGGCTACCTAGTTCTTTGTTTGGTCGAGTTCAATCATTCGTCTAGAGATTTCAAGATGCAGATTGCGCAATCTATTTCAAACTTGCCTTCATTTTCAATTCAACATACATATAAAGTTGAGTTCCCTTCCAACAAGTGTTTGTTTTACGGCGTTTGCTCGACGCATATTGCATGTTAGGATTGTGATACGGATGTTGTGACAATTTGTCTCTTGAGTTCATAAGATTTGTTTCTTGTGGCAGTTTTGTAAAAATTGTCTTTGTTTCTCGAGATCAACTTGTTTGTATTCACATTAACTGTGGTCTTGGTCGTTTGTATATATGGTCTCCCCAAAATCATAGAAGACGAATCCTCATCATTTCAGGGTGGGAAAAATAGGGGAAAATTGTGAAATTTTAAAAAAAATTTAAAAATATATATGCTATGATTAATATATTTTTTATTTTAAAAATATTATAACAACATAGATTGAATGAAGAATTCATGTAAACCTTCTAAAACTCTCATTCAATGCAATTTTTTAGTTCTTCAAACAAGAAGGGTTTTGTATTATGAAAAAAATTAACACCGCAATATCTTTCCCTCCCAATGTTCTCTATTTTTTCAACTTCTTCTTCCTTTTTCCCAAAACCTTCATCTCCCTTCACCTACGAACTTGCAAACAAAACCATTAAGTGTCAGTGGATCAGCTGAGCTATCTCTCAAATTTTGAGCTTCAAAATCCCTTCTTTCATAAATGTCATCTTAGATTATCTCTAAATTTGAACGATTCTTTAGATATTTCATCAAGGTCAAACATCTATTCCATATTTCCACACATGTGGTTGTTGCATCCTGAATCAAGAAACCACATTGGTTCTTTTTATTTCGTTGTATCTTTCAACTAAATTGTGACAAACATTTCTTCCTCTTCATTAATCTCAACATATTGAACATACTACTCTAAACATAGGCATTCATTGCAATAATGACCCAACTGATGACATTTGTAGCATTCCACAAGCTCCTCGTCAATAGGTTTCTCTGCCTCGTCCTCCTCAGAATCATGTTTGACCTATATATCTTCCTCATATTATTCCTAAGTTAGAAAGT
>Ga0315914_1009310_pt1 | contig 12690 bp, 7 predicted proteins | sample MpolenodulesMG_FD_203920 | JGI IMG/M metagenome (GOLD analysis project Ga0315914, IMG submission 203920) | Medicago polymorpha root nodule microbial communities from Los Angeles, California, United States - elongated nodules | ecosystem: Host-associated > Plants > Roots > Nodule | place: USA...
GACATCGAAAACGGATTAACGGTGTGAATTTTATGCGCGAAACAGTGAAAGCGGAAAAATCAGAAAATCTGTGCTGTCAGACGAGCACGACTGTGCGCCCTACAGACACGGACCATGCGTGTGGCTCGGCAATGAGCTGCACAACCGTGCATGTTGTAGGCACGACCGAGCGTGCTGTCAAAACTTCGGTATATGCATTTTTTTTTGCTTTTCACCCTTTTCTGTTTTGAATTGGCTTTTGGTGTAAACATGAAAGTTGTAGATATAGATGTTGGATTTCCAATAACTTTGGTTTGACTTGAAAATGATTTTTAAATTTCGAGTTATGATGAAAATACTCCAAGTACGTCTTGGTGAAATTTTACGAAAATTCAGCATAACTATTTTGAAGTCAACCCAAAACTTATGGTTTGTTTCCAAACTTCAAAACTTGAGTACTAGGAGTTCAATTAGGATGTTTAAGAGTATTTAATCTATGGAATGATGGATCAAACTTAATTTCTTTTTATGATGAATTGGTTTCGCAATGTGATGAAAATGAGACGAACTTGGTGTGATTTTGTGATTTCTTGGAATTGGCCTAGGATACTCATATGCCTAAGCTACTATGAACATATGTGAATATTGCATATGCTTTGTTAAGGCAATTGAACATGTTTGCTTAGTTTTGGTTGAATTTCTAGAATTGTTTTAAAGTTGTGAACAATAGACGGACTTTGTCGAATTGTGTACTAATTGTATGATAACTTAAGGAATGTCTTGTAATCATGTTTATATGATGAGTGTAGAATGAGATGAGGGTGAGTTGATGTTTGTTGTGTTGAATTCCTTAATATTGCCTTCTTGGTCAAGGTGTTGACTTTCTTTGAAAGTATTGACTTTTGATGACTATGCTAATGATGATGAATTAATGATTATTTGATGAAAGTTTGATGATAAACATGATGTTGTAATTGTGTTGATTGTGATGATGACTTGTTGATTGTATGGATGTAAGTATTTGATAATGCAATTGTTGGTGAATAACATAAATATGCGGGTTGAAATACAGGTTGAACATTATGTTATTGTATGTGAAGTTGAGTCGTGCATTGTCAAGTCCTTACTTGAAGTCCATGTATTCATAGTCATGCGAGCCGGTTTGAAGTATGTAAAATGCGGGTTGATACATAGCTTCTGCAGGACAAAAATACGCGGGTTGAATATGTCGGTGGATTCATTAATGGTAAAATTATCTCTGGAATCCAATGGTACCACATGCATCTAAATGAGTCTAAAACATACATGCATTGTTGATGTTGATGAGTCGAGTCTTATGTGACTATGTGAATTGGTGTATATGTGCTTGATTGGTTTTGTGAACTTGTTGAATTGCATACTTGGTGAAATTTGGTGAATGTGGTGATTATGTGAATTAGTGTATACGTGCATTGGTGGATTTTATTGATGGTTGTGAATAATTGAACTAGGCTCTAATTGTATGTCTTACTTTCTTGTGCGTATACACTTGGCGAATCTATTTGATGATAATTATTTTGGTAATAGTAATGAGGTGAGAATTGTATATATATATATATATATATATATGATTTGGTGATTCCTTTGATAATGATGATTTATTCGCCTATGCTTTAAAATGATGAAATGTATTTGTTGAGTTGATTAAGCAAGAGTTTTATGTGATTTATATGATTGATGTTGTTAAGTGATGCGCTTATGTTGATGACGTGATTAGAGATTGAATATGCTTGCTATGCTATGATAGAATTGTGATAGTATGATTTGTATGGAATGGGGGATAATATTCATGTGATGTTAGTATTCTAGGAGGGATGGGTATGTACATGTGTTATGCATGAAATCTTTGAATGCTTATGTTTGATTATGCTTATTATGAATTGTGGACTAACCCCCCAGTGGTCGTTTGGTTGACCACCTCACTATATTTAAATATGGTGTAGACGGCGTGCAGGATTAGCTTATCTTTGCTTGGTGAGTTGCTGGTGGTTAGCTTTGGAGCTACCTCGTCTACCGCTTTTGGGGTCTTAGTATAGGGACCTAATTTAGGATTTTGGTCTTTCTTTTATATCGGTGTTGACTATGTTGTTGAGATTTTTACTCATATGTTGAGATTGAAGATTTATTTGGTGATGTATTCATGATGCTTATGACATGGCTATTTGGAGATGTATGCTAATTGTCCGCCGCAACGTTTTTGAGAAAATTTTAGTATGCATGTTTTTGAGAACTATTGAAGACGTGACGTCTATTTCTTGAATATTTGTATTATAAGCGTGTTTTATCACTTTAATAGAAGTAGGGTGTTACACGAAGTAACCGTTGCGGTGGTTAGAACTACAAATTCGTAAGTCTACAATGCTCCTGTAAAAGAGGTTCAAGAAGCTTTGAGGACATTTCTCTGAATGAGAGTGTGTACCTGTTTTCCGGTATGTTATTCCTTATTTTTAGGCCTAGGTCATGAATATGCTAATTTTAGCATTTAGACACAATGATAAGGAGATATTTTGATCAAGCAAAGGGCCTAAGGGTGCTTTAAATGTACGATTCTATGTGACATAACACTTAACTAGTGTATATAGATTGTAGTGACATGTTAATGCCTTTTTGGGCCTCAGTGGAAATAGTAAACTTTAGGTCTAAAGGTTTGGGCCTTGGCCCAAATCGTAACAGTAGCTCCCTAAGTTATTGGCTCATCGCTCGAGACAAGGACTTTGTAATGTTTTAATATATGGGTGCCCATTATATTGCTAGCCATTGTTAAGATATGGTGGTGATTCTTTGATCCAAGTGATATTTGTCTTTGGATCTTTTGGACGTAGCTTATAAGTTAACGCATGATGTGACCCTTCATTTCAGTAATACTTTGACTTTGACACATAATGATTATGATTTTTGGTTTATGTTCTTTGAGTTTCCTTCTAGTGAACATGTGTGATCATTTTTGGTGGAGCATAAAGTAGTTGAAAGAAAACTCATGTGTATTCTAAGGAGATCTTCACTATAGTTATAGAGAAAACACAGATTCTGATGCAGAGTCTGAGTGCAACGAATAAGTACAAAACACAAAGATAAAGAGATAGAGATAGAGAAAGCAAACACACATCAATTTTATACTGGTTCCTCCTACAATCCAGGAGTAGTTCAGTCCCCTTACACTTCCAAGGGATTTCACTATAATCACAACTTCTTATAAAATGCTCAAGGACACTTCCAATAGACTTCCTAATGCTCAAGCACAATTGCAAGAGACTTATATGCTCTAGGACTCTCTACCTAAAGACTTTTGCTCTAGGACTCTACCTAAATACTTCATTTGCTTAAGCACAACTTCTTAAGATTTCCTTTTGGTCAATCCCCACTAATTGAGACTCCTAAGTGATCAAGGTTTCGTCAAGAGACTTATATGCTCAAGTACGCAAGCGAGAGACTTTCTAAAATGTTTGCCCCAACTGAAACAAGTTAATTTGTTCTTACACTTTTTCTAACCAGTAAGTGTAAACTAAACAAATGCACAGACTCCCTAGGATTTCTAAGATTTGACTTGAAATAAATCCTAAGTGTTTTTGCGCTATTAAATTTGACAGAGTAATGACACAGTTAAATAACAGAGTCTTGTTGCATCTTCTTCAGGTCTTCAGCTCCTTTTATAGGCAGTGATTTGAGAGACATTGAAGAAGAGTGCCAACGCAAATAGAGTCGTTGAGAAGCTTTGAACACGAACGTTGGCCCTTTACCTGATATGGATAATCCTGTTGGAAAGTAATTTGAATTTCCTTTGCTGAAATGATAATTATCTGTTGCTTTACTTGTTCTTGATGTCCTTTGTCTGATTGTACACGTAGACAGAAAAAGACAAAATAGCTTCTCTACCAGATACTGTGATAGAGGCAACTCATAAAATAAGACAAAAGCTTATGTGGATTCTGGGTCCCTTAGATTCAAGTAGCCTAGTAAGCTTTTGTGTTTGATGTCTTTCACAGAGTCTGTGGAGATCATTCCCCAGCTTCTGTGAGACTTCCTTATACTAGGAGGTTGACTTCTGGTTTGACCTTCTAGTAGATCTTTCACTATAGTCTTCTAAGCTTCCCAATCCCTTTTTGATGCTCTTCATATGTTCCTTCTTCATGATAAGGAGATCTTGCACACTTGAACATATGTTAGTATACCAAGTGTTCTTCAATACTTTGTTATCATCAAAACCCAAGAGAAATTGTATGAACCATTCTTGTTCTAACATTGGATCTTATTTTCCATGTGGATTCAATTGATTCTTCTTATGAAGATTTTCTTAACTAGTAGTCTGTGATTTATCTCTAACATCTCTTTGTTTCTAAAAACTATTTCATTTATGTATGGTACTGCACCCTCCTTGAGTTGAATTTATTAAAACCTTGAGTTCATTCCTTTGTTGACTAATGTGACCCCTATATAAATCTTCTAAGGTATAACTTCCTTTATTTATTGTGATACCATGTCTTATCTTAATAAAAGGGTTCATGATTTTTCTGGACGAAATACCCTTGGTTATGATTAATGTGATTCGTGAATGGGTCCTTCGTGAAGCCCTGGTTGTGATCCATCATATATGTATGTCTCTATGACTTATTCGTCTCTTCATCTGAAACGATAAGGTGGTGATCGTGCCATGTCCCTTCCTATTTCAAGGGGACTCGCACCAACGATGGGCGGCTTGAAACAACTTTACGATCAAGAGTTGAGCAAAGTAGAGGTGGGAAAATGGCTTGTCCATTAAAGTGAGACATCATCTTATGCTACTGCTCGTTAATGAAGGAATTCCGTGGGGAAGAAAGGAAATAATTATGCTAAAGGTTACAAGTCACTTAATCTAGATGCTCGCAAGTATGGCTATGTAACTGACTAAGACTTGAGTCACCATTCTTTATGTGAACTTGTTGGGGCTGAATGGAAGTTTATAACCATCTTGGGCATGGTTCTTATTGATCGTTTGGAAGTTGTTCGTCGAAATTGGGATGTTTTGATTTTCAACCTTGAAAGTGGAATAACCTTCATGATGTACGATGTTATGTTTTGGGATTTAGGGTTCAATCTACCCTTCTAAGAATTAGAGATTAATTTTATGAATCATCTTGGTTTAGTGTCCTCATAAATTCATCATAATTGAGAATGTGGTCTCATTCATGGTTTTGAGTCCTTGTGTCTGGATTTGGGCGAGAGTCTACCTGTCTAATTTTTCTGTCACATTCACTATTTCCAAACTCAGCTGGATGTTAATAGGGAATGATTTACTTCTTTCATTGTTTCTTCAAGATCTTTGATCTCCTTACTGATTTGTCAAATAATTTCAAGCCATGGTTTTCCGAATTGGAGCAGCTTCTCGCAATGCACAACAGTATATGCATTTTTCAAGAGTGAATTGGCGAGGGTGGTCGTCTAAATATGGTCCCTCTTGCCAAATTTATTATCTTTATAATGGAAAAGCATTGGATTAAAATTTACAACAAATATTCTTTGAAGAGCATCAACCTTATGAAGATGAACATGTCTTACTTTCCCAAATAACAGAATGTTGCATCGTATGGACCATACTTTAATGGAAATGCAAAGGGAGAAAAGGTGTCAACGATCAGTTTTGCTGAGTTGAAGTATCTATTGGACAATGGAGACACTAATGAAGATTGACGTTTGTTTTGTGGGTGATTTTGTGCATTGGGGTTGTTTTTATCTTTGACTTCACTAAGAGTTTATACCAACGACTTGACAAGTCACTGGGCATATCCAAATGGAAATATGTTGTGACCTTGGGGGATCTTCTTTCCAACTTCTCTAAGAGTTTTGTTGGCGCTACTTCCACTACGAGCAAGGTCACGTCATACTACGGAAAAGGTATTTCCTTAGGATTTTTCTCTAACTCATATGTCCACCGATGAGTTAAAAGACCTTGTTTCGCCATCACGCAGTCAACACCTTTTTGACATAGAGTCTTCTAAGTATGAGGAGCGTGTTTGCAAAAGAACTTCCTCTCTTGTTGAAGGTAGTGACTTGGCTTTGTTCCTTGGTTCCAATGGAAGAGTCCGCGTCTGATGTGATCGAGCATATATGTGATCCAAATGCAGGTTTGAAGTGAAATTGGTAGAGAGTATCGTAAAGAAACTTGCTTTAACTAAATATTTAAGTAAGATGTCTCCTTCCTGGAGTATTTTGAGGAAGAAGTTGAAGGTGTTGGTAGAGGCAGGAAAGAGTATAAGGCTCGTAATGAACTGTAAAATGGAAGTTTTTGTCATGTATACCTCCAATAAGGACTCGTTATCAACTGCTCAAGTTGCAAAAAAAAAATAGACTGCACAGCTAAAGGCCCTTCGGTTGGATCATGAGGACAAATTAAAGGAGACGTCTTCGTAGGATAAAAATGCTGCCTAAAAGTATTTTGTGGATTCTTTTGATCATGCTCTCTAAATGATTATTGCTATTAAAAAAAGTCTTTCTTTGAAACATCCATTGAGTTGTAGTCTGAGGTTGTCATTTCTTCGAATGGAATCGTCAGGCTAAAGTCGGGGGAATCCGTGGTTGGAGAAATGAATATAGGAATACATGCAAAGGGACACGACTTATCAAGAAATATTGATGATCTCAAGTTTTGTAAACCTATGTGATTCATTTTGATTATTTTACCACTAAATGTTCACGCAACAAATATGTTAGGCACAATATCAAAGACAAAGTGTATAACGTGCACGTAATAAACCAACATATAACAATAATCATAAGTAAAGTAGTAAAGGAGAACATAAAGAATTGGTACCCAGTTCGGTGCAGCGTCACCTACTCTAGGGGGCTTACACCCAAGAAAGGAAATCCACTATCGATAGTATTAGTTCGTCCAGTCTTATATGAACAAACCTTTTTCAAAGCCTTTTCACTAAATACTAGCCGTGTCTTTCTATTTACGTCTCCCCTTAAATATGAGAACCCCTCTCACTTTCTCTCAATCACTCACCAATGATCGACACAAACACATTATGAAAAGATGAATTACAACTCAACTAAAACAAACCAACTCTAAGCCTTTTGGTGATCTATGGCAGTGCTAGAGTGGTATACAAATAACACAAAGAGACTAAAAAACGAAACCCTAAAAATCTAATATTCTATTCATGATTTTGTTGTCTTGTTGTTAGGGTTGAGCCTCCTTATATAGCCATTAATTTTCTATGGTTTTTCTTCAATGGGCTAAACATGATTTGTTGTCCACAAAATATATTTGAACCAAATCTTTCTGAAACTGACTTGAAGCGCATGTATACATTAACCAATAGTAAACAATCTTCTAGAAGCACAATATAACTTGTAGCACACGAGAACAAACTTAGCTTCTAGAAACAAATAGAATATATTATAACATCTTGAGTCGAGATGATGCACACATGCTAGAATATCTTGTACCACATCTTCTTTGAACATTTTGTTTTAACTAAATGCATCCAATGAAAAATAAAAAGAACAACACAAGTAATCCCTGACATTGTAAGATCCTTCCCATAGCATGCTATTTGGGAATTTATAAAAATGTCAACTTTTGAGGCGGAAATATACCCTCGACATAATATTACCAATGCAACTATCTTTGTTGCCTACTTAATTACGACTCAGAAAGAGTCATGACTTTTCGTCTAGGCCCTTGGGATTTGTTGATATATCACATCTTAACTTTCAACCCGGTGAAAATCAGAAGCAGAGGTGGAGCCTCAACATGATTTTGATGTTCAATGTTGCAGCTCTCAATGTTGCCTATGTAGTTAAGACTCGAGTGGAGTCTTGACTTTCTCCATGGGACTTTAATACTTATTAGTGAAATGTACCTTTTTTTCCTACCCTATGGAAACCTCAGGCAGAGATGGACTCTCGAGATAATCTTGATGTTGTGTTCCTTTACTTTTATTTCTTTGAGCTTATAGGGAAAGGCATTTGGCCAAGAGGTGTTATCTCCATTCCCAACTAGCCATATGAAACCCTGGGATGGAGGTTGGCGATATGGAGTTTCCCACGTCGACTAGGTGGCTAGTCGAGTATGGGGTTTTGCCAAAGAAGGTGTTTTTTGACCCCATTACGAGTGTGAGGGGTAATGGTCGTGTCATTGTTGTAACCAAATGTGTTTAGAAAAATGCCTTTGAAGTTTTGATGATAACATAGTATTAAAGAACAATTTGATATGCTAATATGTGTTCAAGTGTGTAGGATCTAAATAGTACAATTTGTCTTCTTCTGACCACGTGTAGACAAAAATAAGAAAAGTCAAGGACAATAGTGTTTGGTTTGGTTTGGTTCATGAACCATGCACACCCCTAACCTTAATATTGTTTGATACATGGTAATTCATCTTTAAGGATGAAGTGCATCAAACGACACATAGTTCGAATTTGGCGGCTCTTCCTATGCTGTAGATGTAAATTTATTTGCACTATACAATAAGGAAGTGGAGTTTGATAGCCTTTTCCATTAGCCTTCCCCAAATATCACCATTAACTGCATGTATCCCCACAACTTGGTAGTAGCTTCATTAAGCCTTGTAGATATTATCCAAGATATAGGGAGAGGTTCCTACTTGAAAGCTACAATTTCTTGATAATTTCGGCATACATAATGGTACACGGCTGTCTTGGTCTACCTAGACCCTTTTATCCTCTAAATCGGCCATACATACTTTGATTAAGAGTGGTACTTGATAGTCTGGGAACCCATAAGAAAATTCTTTATCATAGAAATCCAGTGGAAGATGTCCAATTTTGAGTCTTACTTTTCTTTATATCTTATGTTTTCTTGATAGCCAGCATCATTCCATTTCAATGTGAATCTCTTCATCTTTCCTCCTTGGATAAGGTCCTCAATTGTATGTTTAACGTGAACGTAATCGTCTCTGTTATGGTTGGGGTTGCGGTGGAAGCGACAATACTTGAATGTAGCCACATTAGATTTATCCCATAATGGATGATCGAAATCAAGTCGTTCATCCATGAACTTCACATTAAAACATTTAAGTAATACACTCTCTATAAAAGTGTTGAGGGAGTATACTTAAGGTCATACAATGAGTTTATGGAATGTTGGGGATTCTCTTGAACCACACCATGGGGTATCTACATTCTCTAAATGGTCATCCATATCCATTAGCCCCTCCTCCATGTCCATGAAGGGAGGCTTTCTAAATGTCCAGAGTAACGATTCTAGTGTGATGATTCTATGGAATGGTCCATTTGCAAATAAAATTTCTTCACAGTCAGAATACTCTAACGACACTGAGGTATGTTGATCTCTTTTCCTTGGAGTTGAGTGTCAATACGTTCTACTTCTCGAGTCATGTGGCAATGAGTTTTTCTCACGTCCTCCACCCCTCCGTCATGTCGAGGAGGTAAATTATTATTTATTCCTCCTCTGCTTTGTTTGGAGTGATGGATGGGGAAAATGCATACACTTTTGAGGTTTCATTAATCTTCTTTGTTTCAGTGTTCATTTTTCTATTCTATGTATATGTTTATATGATGGCAGTCATCGCATCAAGATTGACTAGCATATCATCGATGCTTGGAGAAGATTTCACCGTGAACATATTTCTTTAGTTGGGGGATTTTTGTTGATGGTTGAAGTGCGACAATGATCAATTGTAGTTGCACGTTCTTCACCCTAGCTAAACGCCGATGATTTTCCCCATTCAAAGTTGCACATTCTCCACCCTAGCTAACCATTGATAATGTTCCTCATGCATCTACAACTGATGTTGTATCTATTGACAAAGGTCCTCTAGATTATCTCTTGCATTGATCCTTTTTGAATTGTTGCCATAATTGTTCTCGATCTCTAAAAGATCAATATAGGCTCTGATAGGCTGTGAAATGTGTTCCTCTATGGGTTTTGAAGGTGCTGCCACAAGGATTACCAATATAGAGGAAATGATCGACTTGAGAATCGCGTGGTGTAGGAGATTCTTGAACTGTGATATTGGAGAGAGCCTGAGAGCGAGTGGTTGCTTTGTTTTTTGTGTCGATTTCAGCCACATTTGTAGTATTTGAAAGATAGATAAAGATTTTGGGGGAACGACCATAGACTGAGCCAATGATCTTTTCATCAAGTGCACGAATTGGTTATGGTGGAGTAAAGAAACCCTTGTGGTGGTTCTCGATGGTTTTAGCAGATCCTTCACTAGTGCCGAGGGTGTACCTAGAAAGACACTCTTGCTCTATAATTATAGATGTTCAAGAAGATTTGAGGAAGTTTATAAATCGAAAGTGTGTACCTATTTTCAATGTTCTACACCCTATTTATAGACCCACAGACGTTGATATCTCAGTTTTACCTTGGGACAAAATGATCGGCTGATATTAGACTGTGGTAGCATATGAAGGCCTTATTGAAAGTTGATCACAATATTAGACTCTAGATCCAAAGGATTGGACCTTAACCCGATCCGAGACAATTATAAAGGATATACGTATAAAAGTTTTAGATTTAGAGATAATATATACATATGAGTTATAATAGATAATAAGTTATAATATTTTTTACACTGACAGTAGAATAAAATTAATTTCAAATCACTCTAATACCTACGGTAAGAGAGTTATGTGCTTATATATTTTACTATACCTTTGGTAGTGGTATTTGATGAACCCCTCCTATCTCTTCCGTTTTCGCCATATTGTCCAAAATTACACCGAGTCCCATATATTCCTCTGGGTAATCATCTTTGTATCGAACCTAAATATCCAAATTAATTCATATAATGTTCAACTTTATTAATAACGAGTTTAAAGAAAAATCAGCATTTTATAGAAATTTTAAAAGAGCAATTAGCTAAATATCATATCAATTGAATAACATGTTCATTAAAAAACATTGCTAAAACATATTGAAAGTGTTAATTAATCACAACTTAATAGTGTACATCATATCCAGAGTGGACATGTATCATCTTACCTTTTGGTCAAGTTCATTTTTTTATATCAAGTATATGTATGATCTTCCTTTCAATTCTAATTATTTTGTCCAAGAAATATCAAGAAAGAGTAAACTAGTATTAAAATAAAATATTGTTTATACACGCATCAAGAAAAAGTAAACCAGTATTAAAATAAAATATTGTTTATACACGCTAGCACATTAGAAAATAAGACCAAAAAATCATTAAAAGTTGTAAGATGCAAAAATTACATCTTAAAAGTTGTGACATTTTCTTTTCTTTTTTGAGGAAAAAAGTTGTGACATTTTCTTGTAAATAAGACCAAGAAACTCCAAAAGAAATATTTATTTTAAGCATTAGAAAGATTACTTAATTTTTAAATTAAAGAGTTTTTTTTACAGGTTTAAATTAAAGAGTGTTGAAATTTTATATTTATATTTTTTCGTGTATATATATCTTTTAGTTTGTTTATACCGTCTAAAAAAACTAGCATGTTTATAGAAATATTTGATTTTCGAATCTAAAAAATATTAATACATTTTTAGAACTTGCTAATTCTTTTTTGTGTTAACCCTTCGGTTTTCAAGAGAAAGGGGTTCTTGTGATCCAAAATTCGATCATCAAGTAAGTAAAGTTTAACCAAATATTATTTCATTTAAAAATAAGAGGTTTTGTCGTAAAATCAATGTCATTAACTAAAGTATAATCATGTACTCAAAAAAAAAAAACTAAAGTATAATCATTTTATATTTGAACAAAGCGGATTCCTACCGATTCCTTATACTCTCTCTGTTCTAAATTATATGTCATTCTACCAAAATTTGTTTGTTTCAAGTTATATGTCATTTTACAACATCAAAGAATCATTAATGTTTATTTTCTTATATTGCGCCCCTTGATATTTATTACTTGTTTTCTATATCAGTAATAAATGATATTTTTGTAGAACAACTCACAATTACTTATTTTTATACAACATTAACTACATTTCTTAATCTGTGAAATTGTTAGAATGACAAATATTTGAAATGGAGGGAGTATATCTTAACTCTTAAGTGTTCAATGTTGATTCATAATATGAACAATATCGATTTTAAGAATTCATTCAACGCCTCGTAAAAAAAAAACAATTCAATTATTAGCATTAAATTAGATTTTTTATGCAAATAAGGATAAATTTTTAGAACACTAGAAATTGAAACATACATATTATACTGACTGATATTTACATACATTATTCTAGATGACCATTTGAATGAAATGTATACATTAATATTAAAACGTATAGGTTTCAATTATTTTATTTTTAGTATATTCCATGTGTAGCATCCATAATACAAATGGACATATTATTCACGCAAAAAAGAATACCGGATAATTAATCATTTCTTTAACAAACAAATTAAACAAAACCAATAAATATCATTTATTAAATACTGAATTCTTACGAGAACTATCAATTACACATAATGTAACTCTTAAATTACTATTGATAATTCAAGCTTATTTTTCTTTTTTGGTTAAACTTCATAGTTCAAGCTCTCAACACCATATTTTCACGCGAAAGTGAAAACCAAGACTTAAACACTAAAAGGCAGGTGGGTGAGCCGACCCAACACCTTAATCAACCATCAATTTTCTAGAAATGTGATTGAGACGTGATGGCAATGGCGAGTAAGTCGGAGCAAGGGGGTTTGTTGGAACAATTGGAGGCTCGACAGGGGCAAGAGTAACATGGG
>Ga0315914_1009314_pt1 | contig 12683 bp, 9 predicted proteins | sample MpolenodulesMG_FD_203920 | JGI IMG/M metagenome (GOLD analysis project Ga0315914, IMG submission 203920) | Medicago polymorpha root nodule microbial communities from Los Angeles, California, United States - elongated nodules | ecosystem: Host-associated > Plants > Roots > Nodule | place: USA...
ATATTGGAACAAGTGAATTTAGACAAGGGTTGCGAAACATGAGAATAGTCTAGCAAACCTTGAGACATATAAAGTTTCGTTCTTCAAGGATTCCAATAGCAATCAACCATGAGATTAGGCGTGGTTGCTAGAGAAACACACTCACTGCACCTCGAAAGAGGCTTTAACACGCTAAAGAGAAACTTGTCTTTAGAAAGTAGGTCGAATATAAAGTTATGGTTTAGGGTTTGTTTGCGAAGGATTTGTCATTACGATGAACCAATAATCCCCAGGCGCTTTTTATTATTATTTTTTTTAACCTATAAAAACTCAATCTCTACAATCAAACTTTCTTCTAATCATCTCTTAAAAGTCAATCAAATTGAAAAACTCCATGTTGGAACGATACTCTATTTTTACTACTTCGGTAAAACCGTACACTTGCAGTTTTGCTCATCAACATTCTACGTGGCTTCTCATCGGATTTCGAAGGGGCTAACTAAAAAGTCGTTGAAAACTTTTAGCTTTCCACTTCCCTCATTACTTTCTATTATGGACGTGTGGCGTTACTTCAAAGGTTACCAAAAGGGTTTCCCACGAACTTCTTTTCATTTCTTTCATTATAAAAGATGTAACTTCCCTTAACACCTCTCTCTGCTTGGAAACTGATTCTCAACCTTCCCAAAATTCACGTTTATTCCAAAAACATGGATTTTGCCTCAAACTTTTGCAATCTCCTGAGTCATAAAACATACTCCAAATTAAAAACTGAGGATCCACTAACTGTGTTATAGTTAATTGTAATGAGCTAAACTCCTACCTCCCTTCCTTCTTTGGGTTACCCTAAGAAATTCACCCCTAACTATTTCCACAGTTCCAAGGAAAACCTTCTCAAACATCTAACGGATAAGATCTTGAATGTAGACTTATTCCAAATGTTGCGGGAAGACATTGATCATTCCTCATCTTTGATCATCCTGGCCAAAACCCTCATCAATTCTCTGGAGTCTACTGCTAACACTTCCCTTCTTGTATTTTTGGTTGAATTCATTCCTCTTCTGGAATAAGTTTCTCAGTTGCTTTTCGACAAGTGACATCTTGCTGAGAAAATCAAAGAGCGAAGGGGACTCCCACATCATTATTTTGACGAATATTTCACCACCAAGCTTAAAGTCCTATCTTTCAACCAACAAATCCCTGAAGTGAGTGAAACGACTCGGTCAAAAGCCTTTGAAGCTATCGAACACCATGAGAGGGTTGTCACACTTGGAACTCTCATAGAATCCCTAACTTTGGAAGAAAAGTTCATGGATTTGAAGCTGGAGATTTTCGAATCTCTTTATGAAAAGCTGAAAGCTAACCTTCATATTTGAACTTGCGATCAGGTTATCTAGCCTTTCAGGTCTTCTTTTGAAACCTTTGATTTCAGCTTTTGCTCTTCTTCTATCTGGTGTTGTTATGCATTGTGTTGTGACATACCAATGTCCAATTTTGTAATGCTTCGACAATGTTTTGTATTATGTTGTTAATTCAAAGCCGAATATTTGTTTCATGTCAAAAAATTTAGATGTTTGTGCTATATTTATTATCACACAATTGGCTTATACTCTCCAGTACGTGCCTTTTATTTCGACATATTATTAAAATAAATTCATTCCTTTGACACAAATTGTAAATGACAAAGCTTTTCAATTTTCAGGACAATAATTATCTGCGATAAACAACTATTTACAAATGAACCAAGGTCTGTAACGAAAAACTTAATAAACATAACTCCTTGCCCCCATATTTTGTTATTGACAAACCTGTCAAAAGGGTACTAAACAGGAATTACATCTATTTTGGCTTCAAACACCTCTTTTGTTTTTTTCACAAAACTTTGAATTTCAAGGAAATTAGTGCCAAATTTACCATTTGGTTTTCAATTAGGAATTATATCAATTCCTTGTCAAAGATACAATCAAATCCATGGTCAATTGACCATCATTTCTCAAGCTTTGGCTTAAGTACTTCGATAGTATCTTCACTAATGGATTTTTAACCATCTTTTGTTAACTGCCAGCCACTACGACCTTCTTAAGCCCATGCTCTAGCTAAACAGCCGTGATTTTGCTTTGCTCAGATGTGATGATCATCCTCATCATCCCCTAAGGTTACGGAACTTAGATCCTCCAAATTATGTTCTATGTCGAGAGTTTGGTCTTCAAAGCTTGCAGCAATGCCTTTTTTTGACCTCTGGTACCTCTTCCAATGAGTCCTTGTCATGGGGTTCTTTCCCTTGTAATTGTTGTTGTAAGCATATTTCTTTGACTCAAAGACAGTACCATTCTTGTTATCAATAGTACTGGTGCTTACTTTCACCACATTGTTTTTCCAATGTTGCACATTCTTATGGGTCGACTGAACCCATTTTTTATCAGCTGCATAAGGAACAAAAAAATTTCCTTGACCACTCTCATTGACATAATTGGTGGTCGAAGAGTTATTGATGAAAGTAATATAACTCTTTGTAAAGGAAAACTTAGGTCTATGATCACCAAACCATTTCCTTATTTTCTTAGGTTTCGGGATAGAACATTCAAGGCCTTTAACTACATCTTGGGCAAAGCATTACCTCAGATTTCTTCAAAATTTTAATCCTCTTTGTGGAAGAAATCTCATTGAAATGGATCTTGATTAAATCATTAATCACAAATCAAACACATACTTAAACAATTTAAGGATTCATGTGTTTACCTCTTGAAGAGCAGAACCTTTGTAGTAAAATTGTTAATGATCACGAGCAAAGCAAAGTAGCGATGCCTCTACTTAGTGCACACGAACAGAACTTCTCCGATGACCGGTGCTAGCCAATTTTAACGGAGATTTAGAGAGAGCAATGTTTAGAGAGCGGCGGCTAGAGTTTCATAACTTTTGTGAATTAGGTTAAGCACTCACAAAAATATGTGATGCTTCAGCACAGGGGTTCTATTCATAGAATCACTTGTGTGGTACATCATACATCGTACCTTACGGTGCACCATATTTCACTTAAACACATCGTACGTTACGGTGGACAGCGTTTCTCTATTTTTCGTAAATTAAATAATAAAGTCATATTTAATTATTTAGTTACTAATAAGTCTTACTTATTTATTTCTCTCATCTATATGTCCTTTGTGTGTGACGTGACCTTATAGGTTCCCGTAACGTTGACAACAATATGAAATCACATATTTAATATTATACAGTGAGCGGTATCTAGCAACACATCACTGTTACCCAAGTGACGAGAATGTCATGTGATCTGATGAAACCTCTTATGTGATAATGTTTGTGTGTATAATTACTCTTTTACTCTCATGTCTATGTTGAACACAAGGCATAACATGTCACACTTTTCCAGTTCAATATTGGGCCCGTACACATTTCTCCTATTATGCAGGAGGGGCAAATTCCATCTAGGTCACTCATGTCCCTCAGCATGATTCGTGGAGTACCCATCAACCAACTTTATAGTCATCTTGTTACAGACAATGTTTGAATGGTGACAAAACACTCAACTCCAATATTTAGGGTACATAGTGGTTTCAGGTCAAAGGGTGGAATACACCACTATCAATATGAGAATATCTTATGACACTTTTCATAACTTTTACTATGTAGTATTCTCATGGTGGGTCAATACAGTATAAATATTACTCATAATATTTATACCTATGTGAAGACATGATAACTCTTTATCTATGATCCGTGAGATGTGATCATCGGTCTACCCACATAATAGTCTTTATGCGTTAATGTTATGCGTTTTTACAATAAAGCTTGACTACAGATACTTTAAGAATAGTGTCCTTATGTTTAATGGGGTCTCACAATTAAGTTATACTTAATGTTCCATTAAACAGAATAACTATTCTAGGGACTTTATTATTTTGAAACAAAACAAAATGAACAAAGAAATGCCTTATTATTATATATATTCACAATATATATTTATATCAATATCATGATACAAAGTCAAATACAATCAATATAGATTGACTATTAGGTCTTCTCCATCAATCTCTTACTAGCACTAAAAACCAATCAAATATTAACTCAATATATATTGGTCAAGTGTTAGCATCAAGCACACTCTTGACAAGATAGTCTTCTAGCAGATAAGGAACTCTTTCCTATGTTGGTAGGTTATACTTCTTTGAATTTCCACTTTCGATCTTCTATCGGAAAAAAACTGAAGTGTCAATGTATACATTTGATTCATTGGTGAGATCAAGTTTTCATTACTCGTAAGATTAAACCAATTTTACCTCAGACGAGATCAATGGAATCTGTAACACAAGAAACACATGTTTTGGCTTAGTTATGAGCTAAACAATCCAAATCATATATATTTGACATCTGTAATAGAAACAACAACTATCTTCTTCTTTTTTTAAGAAAAGAAACAACAACTATCTAAAGCTTGTACTTTTACAAATTTCATAGTTGATGTCCAAGCATAACATTTATTCCAAATTACGATCTGGATATACTGTACATCGATATGAAAGTCGACATCGTTGTAACTCCTTTACAATGTTCCTTTCATCCGTGTTCAAGAAACAATCCTTAGTTCTTTAAGACATGCATGGATATTCTTGATAGTGATCTAGTGTCGAACACCATAATCAATTTTGGTACATATTAGAAATAATTTTCTAACCATGTCTCACATGTGTAGATAAATTGTTTTGGTAACTAGTATGTCATCCACATACTCCACCAAACTAATATCAATGCTCCCACTAATCTCTTTCTGTTCACAAGATTTCTTTATTAATCAAAGTTTTCATAAAACTTCATTAATAAAACAAATAGTTCAACTTCATGAAGCTTGCTCCAATTCATACATGAATTTTATAATATATATATATATATATATATATATATATATATACCTTTTTAGCATCTTTTGGATTAACGAAACCCTACATATATGTCAAATACATATACAAGGTCATTCTAATAAAAGAATGCAACGTCATTATCGATCTCCTAGAATTTGTATTATACACCAATGACAAGTGGGATCGTTAGATTTAAGCATTACGATGATGTAATGGTTTCGTCATGATTTGCATCATGAGTTGCACAAAACTTTCTAGAATCAATCACATCATAAAGGTATTCATAATATCATCCATGTCATTTTTCTATAAGAAAACTCACATACATCTTATGAGTCATACTCATTTGGATGTTATAACCAATATCCATATATGGTTTGTGTACATGGGTTCTTTATAAGATCAAATGGCATATAGCCACTTCTTAAAGTTCAGGCCATTTACGATCTTCTATTAAGTCAAGGTTCATCTTCCATGAGCATCATATCACTTGATGAGCCATGACAAAATCATGTTTCTCATCATAGTGATATTACATGTCAGACTCGTCTAGATCTTGTGCTACTCGAACTCATGATTTAACAACATCCCTCTGTTGAATCAATTCGTGTTTCATTCTTAGAGAGATGTGTATTTTGTGGTACTTGACTTGATTCAAGTTCTATATCACTCCCACTGCCTCTTGCAGAGATATACTCCTTCAAGAGGAATACTCCAGTTTTTAGCGACAAACAAATTTTGTCAAAGAAGAAGATGTAGAGTATCATTTTAGTTTCCTAAGGATAGTTCCACAATTATACATTCATTTAATTTGAAGTTTAGTTTATCTAAAAAACCATGTAACCTCAAATTATCATAAAGTCAAAATTTGGTACTCTTACCTCCATACTTAATATGGTGTCTTTATGATTAATCAGCTGGAACTTGTTTTGGGTGAAGAGTAACAGTAATTTAATTAATTTCAAGAGACTTTGAGTTATAACCAAACTATTTTAGACTGAGACATGTCAAACATGAAACAATATAAATAATCATTATACTCCTTAATCAAGTATTTACCATCACGACTTACTCGTATGGTCTCTATACTTTTCAAACTTATTCCTTTTACTTCATTGTTAAACTCTTTGAATAATTTCAAAGATTTTATGAATCATGTCAAATACACTTCGCTCATCTACTAAATTAATTAGTAATGTTAGATGAAGTAAGAGAAACAAATATCTTAGGCAAATTTGTTTATTGATTCATATACATCATATGTATATTAATTCGAATAAATCAGATGTTCTCACATACTGAAATATTTTAAATGTGGAACTCACATCCTTCAAGTGATATAAAATCAAATAATTTCAATAGTCCATGTCCATGGATTTTGGAAATGTGAATCACACTTATTTGTAACAATAATGCCGATGATATACAAAAGGTTCTAATCTCATTTGATCCTTTTCTCATAAGTTATAGACCAGCTTATCAAGATCATGAAACTCAAATTCATTACTTGATTAGTATACTTATATAGAAAACATAATCTGGATAATAGGACAACATTTGTCTATTATTCAACTACACAATCATTCTCTTGTCAATACAAGATTTATGATTTAATGCTTCTATTTTATATGGAATTTAATAACAATTATTTGATTCCATAACAAGTTAAATTGAAGTCCAAGCATTGGCTCATATGTCAATAAAACAATTTGTTTCATTCTAGACGTAAGTAGACTTCACTTATAGTTAATGTCCCACTTCTTTAAAACTCTCTATATTTCAACAAATATGAGATTAATCATCAAGTATCATATAGTTATAATGCAGAAGTAGAAATTTAACTTTCTATAACTATATGGGAAAATAAGAAGTCTTACTTCTATTTTGACTCTTTCAAAACATTTAACAATTTTTCTCATTCTTAAGAACAATTCTTAATTTTGCACCAATTCAGAAACTCCTTTCTAATTTTGTTCTTCAAAAGAACATTTAACATTATAATAAAATGTATATGCTAAAGAAATTCTAGATACAGAAAATAAATAAAATAAATGTATCATGATTTAAAAACATATTTAATTAGGTCTTTAATTCAATATGCTCCCACTATTTTACTCAAAACAAATGACCTTCAACATTTGAATCGTAAAATCACATTGGAAGATTTTCTAGTGGGTTGAAATCCATATTTCACTTCGTTTTGAGTCCGCGGGGGCTGATCTTTCAAAACCTAGCTATTTAGGTAGGAACTCTTTCCAATTGTATCTCACACAACTTTCAAATCATTTGGGTGGATAACTTCTTACTCATATAGATGTTTCGAAACATTGCTTCTAAATGTATTTTAATCATATTAAAATAATTTAGTTAAGTTGGACCCAAAGAATAACAGTCGGGTAAATGGAATTACCGCACCGTAACTTATTAGTATAGAACATGCGCTTCACGGAGGCAAAACCCACACATTCGATATTAGTCTTGAAGGGTGTTATCCTTTGTAAAGCAATTAACTTAATATTCTCTTTGAAGTAAATATATTTTAATCTTATTAAAATAATTTAGTTAAATTAGATCCAAAGAATAACAGTCGGGTAAATAAAATTACCGCACCACAACTTACTAGTATAGAAAGTGCACTTCACGGAGGCGAACCTACACATTTCGATATTAATCTTGAAGTGTGTTATACTTTGGAAAAACAATTTACTTCATATTTTATTTGAAGAATTTTTATTAAATTTGATCTCACCGACATGTATCTATTAAGACACACAACATTCATGTTCACAGAAATCATGTATATAAAACATTTACAAGATGCATGCTAACATACATCTAATAACTAGAAATTGAAAAGAAAATAATTTTCTAATCAAATCCGCACGTAATCAATCACTAATTTCGGTTATGAAAAATTTGGAACACTTTCCGTTTTCACAAACAACTTTGGAATATTAGTTTTGCCAAATATCATATACAGTTGTTTTTAAAACAATTTTAAAAGATTATCTCTATAAATTTGAAACAATTTCAAATCACTGAATATGATCCAATAAAAACGTAATGTGATCACAAAATAAAATAACAGACATGAACAAACAATATCACAATTCCATCGAACATAGAAAAGAATGATCAGCAAAATTCACGAAGAGATTATGTAGCTTAATCGATTAATATGTATTGCTATAACTTGTGAAACTCCTTTCGCAAATAAAAATAAATAAAGTATATGCACAAAATTCAGAATTCACCGTGTAATTCAATTTATTTATTTTTTAATAATTAAAACTAAACACATGATTAAACAAAACTAAGCAAGGAGATGCATACGGCACTTGAATATATCACCATATAATCATAACATATGCATAGATCAGATTTGAATTAATGATTCAATTAGAACCAAAGTTCAGATACCACTGAAGGGATTTTAAGAGGGGGTTTTCAAAATTTTAATCCTCTATGTGGAAGAAATCTCATTGAAACGGATAAACAATTTAAGGATTCATGTCTTTACCTCTTGAAGAGCAGAACCTTTATAGTAAAATTGTTTATGATCACGAGGAAAGCAAAGTAGTGATGCCTCTACTTAGTCCACACGAACAGAACTTCTCCGATGACCGGTGCTAGCCAATTCCAAAGGAGATTGAGAGAGAACAAGGTTTAGAGAGTGGCGGCTAGGGTTTCACAACTTTTGTGAATTAGGTTAAGCACTCACAAAAGTCTGTAATGCTTCAGCACAATGGTTCTATTTATAGAATCACTTGTGTGGTCAGCAAGTCAAGCACTTAAGCACACCGTACCTTACGGTGGACCGTGTTTCTTTATTTTTCGTAAATTAAATAGTAGTCATATTTAATTATTTAATTACTAAAAAGTCTTACTTATTTATTTCTCTCATCTATCTATCTTTTGTGTGTGACCCTATAGGTTCTCGTAACGTTTGCAATAAAAAGTGAGTGGTATCTAGAAACACATCACTGCTACCCAAGTGACGAGAATATCATGTGATCTGACGAAAACTTTTTTGTGATAATGTTTGCGTGTATAATTACCCTTTTGACCTCATGGCTATGTTGAACACAATGCATAGCATGTCACCATTGTCCAGTTTAATATTGGGCCCGTAGACATTTCTGCGGTTATCTAGGAGGGGCGAATTTCATCTAGGTCACATATGTCCCTCAGCATGATTCGTGGAGTATCCATCAACCAACTTTATAGTCATCTTGTTACAGACAACGTTTGAATGGTGACAAAGCACTCAACTTCAATATCTAGGGTACATAGTGTTTCAGGTCAAAGGGTGGAATACACCACTATCACTATGAGAATATCTTATGACACTTTTCAAAACTTTTACTATGGTATTCTCATGGTAAGTCAATCCAGTATAAATATTACTCCTAAAAATTATACATATGTTAAGACATGATAACTCTTTATCTATGATCCGTGAGATGTGATCATCGGTCTACCCACATAATAGTCTCTATGCTTTAATGTTATCTCTTTTTACAATAAAGCTTGACTATGGATACTTTAAGAATAGTGTCCTTATGTTTAATGGGGTGTCACAATTAAGTTATACTTAATGTTCCATTAAATGGACTAATTATTCTATGGACTTTATTATTTGGAATCAAAACAAAATGAACAAAGAAGTGCCTTATTATTATATATATATTCCTTATATATTTATATCAATATCATGATACAAAGTCAAATACAATCAATATAGATTGGCTATTAGGGCTTACACCTACAGTCTCTTCGACGTATCCTACATCTTTAGTAATGGCCACCATTTGACATTCTGCAACATCAGCTTCTGCTTCAACTTCTGCTTCGACAGCGAGATTTTTGACAGAATCAACAATTGCTTCAACCATATTGCAGCCTGCAATGTCAGTGTACATCATACTCGCTTCTTTCAAAGGATCAGAGTCTACTTGCATTTGAGGCTTTGGCTTGTCTCCAAACTTCAACCTGCCTTCATTGAGACATTTATGAACTAAATCCCTGAAAAGGGAACATCGTGAGGTGTTATGTCCCAATTAAATATGGTATTTACAAAAACCTCTTTTCTTACGTTGCTCTAGTGGTGGGATTTTTAAATCCTTAGGTGCTACCACTTGACCATCAGCAACTAAGAGATCATAAATCTCGCCGTATTTGATTACATTGAACGTATATGTCTTGATTGCTTGGTTCGACAGGGTTATTCCCATCTGAGGGCCGTAACACGTTACATGTATAAGGGGGCCTTGGTCTTAGTTCAGCAATGTCAACCTCCTTCCTTTCGACATCGCAAAAGCTATGTCAAATTCTTGGTTGCTTTCGTTTGATTCAACATAAGCAACTTTTTCTCTTTTGTGATATTTCTGAGTTCTGGCTTTCTCAGCCCTCAGTCTTTCGACATGTCGAACTCTATAGGCCAACTGGGCCATATCTCTCAAGTGTTGAGTGTCTAGCTTCTTCCTGATGGAATAATCTAGGCCACCAGTGGCCATTTCGACTAACTCATGTTCATGCACTTGAGTGAAACATCTTGCCTTTAACAATCTAAATCTATTGAGAAAATCATCAATGGATTCAGTGGAATTTTTCTTGACACTCGCCAATGCCTTTAGATTTATCTTAGATTGGCCCTTGTAGAATTGTTCATGGAATAACCTCTCTAATTGAGTTCAATTTTGGATCGAATGTGGTGTAAGAGTAGTAAACCAAGTTAAGGCATTCTTTGTCAGAGAACTTGGAAAGTATTTCAACCTCAAATTCTCATCATTTGTTAGATCCCCTGCCTCTATCAAACATTGTGCGATATGTTCGACAGTGGACTCACTGGTATCTCCTGCAAACTTGGTGAACTTGGGAATTTTGTAACCCCTAGGCAATTCAGACTGTAATATCAATTTCGACAAAGGAGAAACAAAGTTTGGCCTATGCAAGCCAATATGTAAACCATTTTGAGCCATTATATTCTCGACCAAATTGACTATATTGTTATGTGCTCCTATGTTTTGTTGTTGGACATTCCTAACAACTTCATCGGCATCATGGTTTCTATCCTTTAAAACCACTTCAGGTTGAACTTGATTCACTAGCTTGACCGGTTGGGGTTGAGGCACAGGTTGTAGCCTCTGAACCATTGGTTCAATCAACCGCAACGGTTGTTGTTTTTTGATTTGTGGAACCGGTTGATAAACAGGTTGTGGAGGAGCAAAGAAGTCTGTTATCCTCCCCATTTGTGTGGTTAGGGCTTGGTAACTCCGGTTTGTGTCCCGTATCAAAGGATTAAACACGGTACCAATTTGTTATGTCAACAAATTAACCATTTCGTGATTACCCTCATCCATTTGTTGTCTTTACAAATTCATCGAATCTGTTGTTAAGGGTGGTAGAGTATTTCGACCAAAAATGCCAGAACTTGAGGGACTATGTATGTTGTGCATTGTGAATGGATTTGCTTGGTTTTCAAATGCGGACGCACTTTTATGTACATTTGCCATCATCGAAGTTGACATACCATACGGTTGTTCCCTATGAAGGTTCTGCACATTTGTGTTTCGATCATCAAGCCTAGGATTGACTAAAGGAGAACTTGGGACACTGGTATTCAAAGAAACACTAGCAGTGAATAGAGGCACAAAGGTTCCCATTTCTAGTCGTGTCATTGGAGAGAACGTCAAAACAGTTGAGGAAGCGGTTACTCCCGTTTCCGTCGAAACTGGCATAGCCATGGTTGCCCCCACGGCGGTCGACACATTTAAATCTCCCAAAGGAGTAGTCGCTTGTAAAGATTGTGCTTGTGAAGACGATTGTGAAGAGGATGAACTGGCACGAGCCATAGATTTACCACTTCTCAAATGCATTCACAAACAACTTGGTGTTTTTAGCAATAAAGTTACACGGAAATAGTAACAAAATCCTAAAAACGGATGTCTAAAGGAGATGAGTTTTGAAAAACAGTTTTTTATGAAAAAGTGTTTGAAAATCAATTACACAAACAGGGTCCTACCGGGTGTGCCAATTTGTTTACCAGTGTTTTCAGCAAACTATGAGCTAGTTCTGATTATTACAAGCAAGACCGAACTAGAAATCTCAGGACATGTTGTGCAAAGGTTTTAATCGAAAACGGTTTGAAAAAGGCCACGAAATGCATTCAGGCTACTTAGAGAGCAGGACGGGTTTTAGAGTAAAAAGGCATTGTCTCTCGACAGGTTTGAGATTGCAAGTAAAAGCAAGATAAAATTAAAGGAAAGGGTAAAAGCTTAAACGCATAAACTTAAAGAAAATTTAAAATGCATTGCATTAAAAGTAAAATGGTCTACAAATCAGTTTACATACATTCTGTATAACTCGTTTTCCTAGACGCCGGTAGTTTGAGTGTTGTAGAATTTCTATAAATGATCTGCGACCCATTTTCTGACTAGGAAACTCTTATTTATACATAAGAAAAATAACTGGCAAAAGACTAATCCCATGATCAACACTTCCTCCATCTTGGACAATCACTTGTCCCCACGTTCCGACTAAGGAAACCGCCTTCGAGCTTGAAATCGTGTCTTTCCCACCTTGACTGCTTGACTTCGACGCAGTTACGCTTTCAGCCTTGCTCTATCAAACTTTTGATCATGCGTGCTAAGCTTGTTATCTCGTCGAAATTCTCAAGTTAGAATGAGAAATCATTCGATTACTGCAAAGTGAAAAGTTGATGAGCAAAACCGCAAGTGTACGGTTCTGCCGAAGTAGTAAAAAGAGAGTATCGTTCCAACAGAGAGTTGTTCAATTTGATTGACTTTTAAAAGATGATTAGAAGAGAATTTG
>Ga0315914_1009317_pt1 | contig 12681 bp, 9 predicted proteins | sample MpolenodulesMG_FD_203920 | JGI IMG/M metagenome (GOLD analysis project Ga0315914, IMG submission 203920) | Medicago polymorpha root nodule microbial communities from Los Angeles, California, United States - elongated nodules | ecosystem: Host-associated > Plants > Roots > Nodule | place: USA...
CGGGCTCGCACGCTTAAGCGTACAACTGCACGCTTAAGCGACCCACAAGAAAATCTTCCACTGGCCAATGAGAAGCTGCCACGTGGGACCTTATCCTCTGAAGATGATGAACTACGCTTAAGCGTACCAAAAGCGTGCTTGTGAGCGAGCTTTCCTTTGCTCTCGACATTCTGCACGCTTAAGCGTACATATGCACGCTTAAGCGACAAACTGATTTCCATGAGCGTCCTGAAAGCGTCCTGAAAGCGAACTGGTTGGCTGCTCACTGGTACTTGCACGCTTAAGCGTCCATCTGCACGCTTAAGCGACCAGACCTTGGTTCATGAACTTCTTTCTTGGTCCTTGTTTGTCGTTTCCTGCATAAATTGGGTAGAATCAGGCATTTAAGCATAAATGGTATAAATACACTCAAATGGTAGCTTTTCCTTAGATAACTTGCAGTACAAGTCACTAAAATGCCTAGATTAACACATAAAATATGCTACTTTTGAGCACTTATCAGGCCTCAACGGTAGTAAACTGTTGCCGGATTAGCCAATGGTAGTTAACTACCTCTAGGGACAAATTGGTATTTACCATGTGTTATTAGAAAGCTTTTGATGTTAGAAAATCAGTTTTCTTACACCTTTTCCACCAATACCATTCCCTCTTTATGTGTTCTTCCTCACCTTCTCTAAATCCGTACTATCCCCGCTACCTCATGCAACGTGCTCCTCCCTTGATATCTATGTACAAGTATAAAAAACTACAAAATCCTATCTCCATGAAACCCTTGTGAGAAACAATTACTTTTTTCCAATTATGTCCTTTAATTATTACCATAACACTACTCCCAAAACACTATTTTTCTACTTTATATTTATAATGTTGTTTAGTAAAGATGATATTCACTCCATTTCTAAATACATATCGCAACAATTCTGAAGTTAGGTTTATTTGGAGACAAGCCAACAGAGTCGCTCATAGATTAGTAAGAGTGGCTCCGTATCATGCTAGTTTTCACATTCATATTAAAATTTCATCATGTATCTCTACTCTTATTATAAATGAAATGCACTAAGTTTCTATTTTATAAAAAAATAAAAAAAAATAAAAATTTGATATTTTAAAATAGTGTCCAGTCTAAACAAACATCTTACATATTAACATTTATATTTATAGTGACTTCTAAGGTGAGGGTTCAATCAAGTCTCTCACCGGTGAAGCACCAAAAGAATATCAATAGATTAAATGGATGGCTTAGATTTGTTGAAAATTAAAATAACAACTTCTACACATTTCCACACACAATACTAGTCCTTTCTTTTCCCATGTACATCATCTTCCACTTATCAAAATTCTGCAGAAAATAGTTTCTGGAAATCAAATTATTGTATCATTTTTTCACGCTCCCCAATTTGTAGATTACAAATTACAATGGTACACCCACACCAATAAAAGCAGCCTCGATATGCCAGGCAAGCTTCTAACATGGTGATCTTCAACAAAAAAAATACCTTATTTATTATTATTAAAAACGAAGGCCATAAAAAACGTATATGTATACATTGAAATCAATCCATCCATTTATAAATAAAATTCATGTTTGATAAGTGTTACACCAGGAACAGCGATCAATTTCATCTTTTCTAGTTGTTGATTGCAAAAATAACGTTGGTTCAAGAATATTTTTGTTGGATTCATGATGAGTGATAGTGTATAATATATTATATCCAGATGAATGCACATGATTGTTCTTCTACTAGGATTTTGCACCCGTGCAACGCACGGAAAAAAAAAGATTTATTGTGGCTTAATAAAATATTACTCTCAACGTACCACTAAAATAAAAACATATAATGCACTTCTTAGATAAATCAGATGTTGTTGTCATCATCAAAATAAATATGTCATCATTTAACATAGTTCAATTTAATTTAAAACAATTACATAACCCTAACCAATAATGATTAAATGATATAAAACTTGAAATAAATATCATTTCCAAAAATCAACTCCGTATACTATCGAATGTGTCCTATGCTTTTAGTGACGACCTTTTATGGGATCAATAACATCTCCATTTTCAAGAAGTGTCTTTTATGTTATCACTACCATCTCCATTCTATGGCTGAAATAGGATTATATGAAAAACTGTGTTAGCTTCCTTTGCTGCACCAGAAAACACACAACTCAATAGATTGCGAATATATTATCTACTAATTCATTTGATACAACCATTATGCTTTTTCATTTCTCACCAATTTCATTCTATAATTTTGGTTCCAGTATACCATACAAAATGATATTCTCTTAATTGCACCATCATCCTAGAATTCACCTTATATTTATATATTGATTTAAAAAATATTGTCAAAATAAGTTTTATGAATAATACAAATTATAGAAATGCAACATGCATTAGATAAAATATGTCTTTTAACAATTTATTGTTTTCTTTAATACATGTAAAATAACCATAAATGACATTTATTTTTTTATTTTTGTAACGATGAAATTATTATACTATTGGTTGAGAATTATTAAAGAAGTAGATGCGGTGGTCATGTGGACCCACCTGAGAGACCAAGGAGAGCCACACAATATCAGTGATTGTGTCGACATTCCACGTGTTAAGAGTCCCCACCACGAGATCCTAAACATGGTGGCACGATAGTGACATGGCATTCTTCTCCCCAAAATATCTACTACATGAAAGTTGAAGGTTTCTTAATTTATTTTTAAATGTGGTTTTTCATACAATTAAATGAAAGTAATATATGATTGTTTTTCGTACAAGTAAAGTAGCATCTGATCTGATGAAATGGATGGTGGAAAAGGAGGCACGTGAGCAAAGAGTAAAGACAAGAAGGAATCGATGAGAGAAGAGAAATAGATCTCAATGTATGTATGTATCTGAGACCACAAAAAAGATATTTAGTTTTCGTGGCTGTGAAGCATTTAAAAGTAGTTTGAAAAAACTATTCTCTTTTGTTTGTTTGTTTGTTTGTTACCCTCATTCAAAGATATTTTGTTATATTCAATTTAGTATCTTGTTGTTATCATTTGAGTGAGAATGGGTGATCACAACAATAAGTTTGTTCCTCCCACGATGCTTAGGGTCTTACTCGTTGAACCTGATGATTCTACTCGCCACATTATTTCTGCACTTCTTCGCAACTGCGGCTACAAAGGTAGGTATATTTATATATATAACTGCAATTCATTTTTATATATATAATATAATATAATATAATCTGATACTATGTAAAATGCAGTTGCAGCATTTCGTGATGGGTTAAAGGCATGGGAAACATTAAAGAATAAATCACTTGACATAGATCTCGTATTAACAGAAGTCGATCTCCCATCAATCTCTGGTTTTGAACTACTTACCCAAATCATGGACCATCACTATTGCAAAAACATTCCTCTCATAAGTAATGTTATTAATGTATAATTAAATCTAAATCACTAATTGTTCATGTTTCCTATTCTCAATTCCTCATCATTTAATTTAATTTAATTTGCAGTGATGTCTTCTCAAGACTCAGTTAGCACTGTCTTCAAATGCATGCTCAACGGGGCTGTTGATTTTCTCATTAAACCAGTTCGCAGGAATGAGCTTAGGAACTTGTGGCAGCATGTCTGGAGAAGACAATATTCTTCTACTTCTACTGTATGTCGTCAATATTCTTCTTCTTCTTCAATACCCTCTAATTGCCTTACTTATCATAATCCAATCCAACTTCTTTTTACTTCATACAGATTACCATGCCTCCTCAAAATATACTTCATGTTGCTGCAACCAATCATTCTACTGCTTCTGTGCCTTCCACGCACAAAAATGAAACTGGAGGTATATAACTTTCTTTTATCTTGTATTTTTCTTCAATTTTTTTAGTTATTGACAATTAATGTTTATTGCAGACAAATCAACTACAATAGCATCTAAAGCTGCTGGGTGTGACAAAATTTCAACAGGTTTAAAGCTTGGTCAAAACTATGATTATAGTGAAACAAAAAACCTTGATCAAGTGTTAGGAACAGAGTTAAGCAAATCCAATCCTCATATTAGTGCAAAGATTCTTCAAAGCAATAATGAACTAGAAGACCATTCTGCTGGAGCTATTGACTTGATGGCTACTTTTGATAAACTTCCAAAGAGCAGTCATGCAAATTGTAGTTTCAGTGGCGGTAATACCACCAAGTTTGATTTTGATACACGATTTGAACTTTCTTTACAAAGAGATTCTCCTGGCAGCTCACCTACACCTACCACTGAAGAAAGGCAAATATTGAATCATTCAAATGATTCTGCGTTTTCTTGGTGAGTTTACTACTTGATTATGAATTTTTGAATTCTTATTGATATCAAATAACTAAATGCTATACAAGCTCTTCATTGAGCTGACAAAGTAAGAAACTTTATTCAACACTAAACTGACAGTTATCTTTGGTTTTTGTATTTCTGTTTGTGCATGATTTTTACCCCTTTCCCGGTATTGTTTATGCTGTTGCACATGTAAGAATAGTTTTGAAAGCCAACTAAATTGTGATATCATATGAATTAAAACAACAGAGAACGTGGATTTATATTTTATAGTCTTTGGAAGCACCAACTGGTGGTAAAATTTGTCAAGCTTCTTGAGAGACAGCAGATATATTGGCTTGCTTTGTAATCAGACAACAGCGATTGAAAGAATATTTTTAAGAAAAAAAAAGAATGGGGAAGGGGAAGTTTTATTAATAACAATGACACTAATGACCATATTACAACTGTCCTTGGTGAGATTCAAACTCTGTCTCGAGGTTACACAGACAAGCTCTAACCATTGAGCTGTGACACCTTTTGGAAGTATGTGAATGCTTCAAAGAGATGTTAATAACAAAATTTGAAGCATAATTACAAAAATGCTTCCAAGAGATGTTAATAATAAAATTTGAATGCCTAGTAGATAGTATGTATGTATTTTGTATATCCGTCTCTAATTGGGTTTTAGTGTGTTGAGAACTCTTGTTTTGTTGATAAATCAGTATCAATAATTGGGTAGAGAGCACATTTCAAATGAACATTACAGAATTTCTGACGTTACTTATAATAAAATTCCGATTTACAGGTATGGCAGCAGTATGGTGTTGCAGCCTTTATTTCCAACAGAGAGTTCTCATGAATCACAAAAATTATCTGAAAATATAAATACTACTCATCAGTATGATGGAAAAAAACAACAGCAGGAAAATATCACATATCTGGTGATTGGTCAGTCTGGGCAAGTTGATACAAAATGTCAACTTGAATGCTTTCCAGCCACCGGGGCCACTTCCGATAATAAGTCTATGGAACATGATAACGTTTTACATTCGATGTTCAACGCACAATTAGGCATGCATCCTACTTGGACACCAAAATCAGTGTTCCAAAAAGAGAGTTCTCCATTTCCCACAAGTATTTCCTCCCATTCCAATCCTAAAAGTCAGAACTCAGAACCTCATCACTGGTCGGATGATGCCACCTATACTTGCGATCAAAGCAATAATGATTGTGCTATGCATGACTCTCCATCTAATGGTCAAAGTTGTACTAGTTTTTACCATGATGCGGAGAGTCATAACGACAGTGGTGTGTGTGAAGGCCTAGGCAGTGTAAGTGATGGAAATGCCCCTTCAGCTATTGTAGGCAAGAACAACCTTGAAAGTTCTATGAATAATGATCACCATGACGGGCTTAGAGAAACAAGTTCTCATCGCACCAGCCAAAGAGAAGCAGCTCTAACAAAGTTTCGACTGAAGCGAAAAGACAGATGCTATGACAAAAAGGTACCGCAACCACCATGCTATCACTACTTCTGAGAAGAACCACTCTAGAAATATTTTTATTATAGGGAAAATTTTAGTTGATTTATCAATATGGTATCAGCGTGTTTAGTAAGTTTGGAAACTCCTACTGTGTGGTTTTAGTAATCTCAAACATGTCTAGGCTGACATTATTAAAGATATTTCAGATGCTCATTGCTCAAATTTATTTTACAGGTCCGATATGAAAGCCGGAAAAGACAGGCAGAGAACCGCCCCCGGGTGAAAGGGCAGTTTGTTCGCCAGGTACAGGGTGAACTTCCGGTAGCTGAAACCAGAGGATACTGAGATTGTTTTGTTTCAAGTTACCTTCATTATTGATTTACAGTCTGACTTGAACACTAATTTGACTCAACAATGGTTAACTGTAGGTCTAGTGAAATCAATTTGTTTTTAATAGCATTTTTAGTGCTTTCTGTCGGCTTGTTAATTATATTGACTCATTGACTGTCTCCTACAAATTTAGGATTGTAATTATTACTATTTGTTATACTGATGTAGGGCTGTGGTTTAATTAGTATGCTTATGTCTAATAACGATGAGGCTAAGTTCCTGCTTATAGCGGGAACAGTTGCATTTGCTGGAATGATTATTTCTGTGCCTTTTTTTTGAGTAGAATTAATTTTATAAGCATGACTCATAAAATATACTCAAAAGATTTTTTAAATACCGCATAACATTTGGGGATTAATATGTTGAAGACTCGCATAACATTATGGCTTCGTTTGTTATAGTTGTCCCATTAACGATCCACGTAGAATGTTTATGCACTAGATTATTTTTGCCTTATTCGTCAATCAAGGTGTTTTCTCCTAAATTCCATTTGAAGTATGAACAATTTTGCTCTCTTTGCAAATACATGTAGTAAAGACAAGAGATCCTACGTGTTGTGGGATCTGACGAAGCATGAGAACCAAACATGTGTAGAACTATACTAAACACACATAATCATTTATGAGCAAACCAATTTTCATAGCATGCAGAAACTGTTGGTTTTATAAGTCTATAAGTCTATCCAAATGTCGGTAAAAGGACTCGATCTAAGCCACGTCTCCTTCTTTGCCTCTTCATTCTATTGTCTCTTCTTCTCCACTTTTGTTCTCATTTATTTTTGAGTAAAGCAAAATTAAAAGCACCACTACCTATTTCACGCACTAAAAGATAAAGAAGGATTATTCCTTCTTTTGTTTTTAAACACAAACCGCATTACCGGACGGTGTACTATTTACTCTAGTACGGTCCTTGAAATCTAATTGTGATGTTTACCGCTTAAGAAATTAAATGAGTCACTTGCCTCCATTAAACTTCAAATTATAGTGTTTATGACAAATGAATTATATAATTGGTTTTTTCTTTGGTAGCGGGATGATTAATTACAGCATAAAATGGTCAATAACACATTTTTTATATTGTTTTTATGTCAATCGGATATCTCTACACATAACAATAGAGACTAATCGGTTGAGCCGGTTAAAAGTATAATAGATTACAAAGTAAGTTCTATACATTAAATAACACACATTCACTTATTAAAATTTCATTCAACAGGCTTGCATCAATACTTGAATGGATATAAGATTTTCTTCCGACAAATCTATTTTTGTTGTTATCTTTATCATTCATATTTTGCGCATGTTCGGATTGATGGTCAGTTTATTAAAATTAAGGTGAAACTCTAATTTTGTCAATGGTTAATTTGACCATCAATTTTAAGATACACGTACTTTTTTTATGATGATAGGGAAAGCAAGTGTAAAAAGAAGTTGGAATAAGGGGGGAAAATACTGAGAGTAAGTTCTGATATAAAATAAAAGAGAGCAAAACAGCATTGCCTATACAAAGGAGTGATCATTCATCATTACATATAAATGTTACACAGACACCCTTTATTCCCATACACCCTTGTACATCTCATGCATTGGAAAGAGACAAGATGAGATGAAAGAGAAAGTGTGCTTGTGTGGGATCCATATGACCACGTGTCCGATTTTTGTGTGGGTGTCCAAGAATATATTGTCACTTAAGGATGTCTATGTATCATTACTCATCATATAAAGTGAGAAACTTGAGTCTTTTATTGTAGTTTTTATGGTCCATTGGAGCCCTATTAATTTCCCTTTTCCCAACTTTTGAAGCAAATTCACTACCAAAACACCCCCCACCAAACCATCCTTTATTTTTGTGTCACTATCAAAGTTCAAACATATTCCACCACCTTTAACTTTAATAACTAGACTAGATATCAAAATCTCTTCTTTTCTCCCATGGAAGAAAACCAAAGCTCTCAAACTCCAAACCAACAACACCATCTCCCCCCTGACAAACTACAAATGAACAAACCTGCTGGTCCACCACCTTCTTCTTCCTACGGCACAAGTTCTTCCGGACGTGCTTTTGCCACATTCCTCACCATCTTTCTCCTACTAATCGGTGTCACTCTACTTGTCCTATGGCTTGTCTACCGTCCACACAAACCCCACTTCACGGTTGTTGGTGCCGCCATCTATGGCTTCAACACAACCTCACCACCGCTCCTTTCCGCCACCTTGCAGTTCAACGTCCTCATTAAGAACCCAAACAAGCGTGTCTCTGTTTACTATGACAGGTTCTCTGCTTTTGTGTCCTATAGGAACCAAGCCATAACACCGCAGGTTATGTTGCCACCGCTTTTTCTGGAGAAGCACAGTCAGGTGTCCTTGTCACCCGTGATAGGAGGCACGGCAGTGCCGGTGTCAGTGGAAGTGTCGAATGGGTTGATGGTGGATGAGGCTTATGGAGTGGTGGGTTTGAAACTTGTGTTTCTTGGAAGGTTGAAGTGGAAAGCTGGGACAATAAGAAGTGCACATTATGGGTTCTATGGAAAGTGTGACGTGTTGATCGGTTTGAAGAAAGGTGTTGTTGGACAGGTTCCTCTGCTTGGTACTCCAGCTTGCAACATAGACATATGAAATTAACCTTTACATGGTTTCTGTCCACAATTAATGGATTCAATATTTCAATTTCAAGTGTAATAAAATGCAATATATATGTTAGTACTTACTATATCACTCTGTCACTTTAATGTTTTTCTTTTAAACTAGAAATTTAGTATATGCAAGAGTTTGAAATTTTTTGGGGTTTGTTTGTTTATGAATTCAGTGCATGTGTTAGAAGAGAAGGTAGATATTGAAAGAGTATCCTACTAAACATCAAATTCAACAATTGATAGTGAAAGAGTCTTGTGTTACAACACAATTAAGCTGTGTGAATAGTGACCTTTTTCTTCTTCTTCTATTGAATGTTGTTCTTTTATTTTTTATATATAGGTGATTGAATTTGCGAATTGTCCAGTCAAGTCAATTTAATTTAATTTTCATCGTGCGTGATCAACCACCACTTAGCATAAGTATGCATAACTCATTTGGCTGGCCGGGCTGTGGCAACAAGATGCATGAATTTAAAGAGTCTCATGAAAAGTAGCCCCCCAAATTGTTTGTGAATATTATATGCATTTGAAACCTTTTTTTTTGGTAATATGCATTTGAAACTTAATTACATAGAGTTTTCAAATGTTACATATACTACTATTTTCGACTATTTATACGATGCAGCATACTATATATATATATATATATATATGGATATGGTAGTACTTAGGCCACATAGAATTTGTGACATTGGTGACATTGACCAATCATAATGTTACAAGTAGCTTTTTTATCTCTGTATCACAGGGATTGTAATTGACCAATATAACCAATTCCATATCACCCAAATGCTACCCCTATATAAGGCATAAGCACTCAGCAGTGATGAATAATAATGTGTTCAACTGCTTAAACGTGGTTTGGTCCTAATTGAAAATCAATAAGTTACAAGCTGTGGTCCACACTCCACAGAATATGATCATGAGACCCTCAACTTAATGGTGGGCATCGCATCTATACGCTACTGCCTTCCTAGCTAGTGCTCAAGGTATCGGGTTCCTTTTCCTTTTCTATGTTACTGGATGGATAATTTTGACTGATTAGAACGTAGTATTTTTAGTGGAATGAAGAACCTCAACTATTTTAGTAAGTAAAGTTAAGGGAATCACTTTGGACTATAAATAGTGGTTTGGGATGGACTTCTTTTACAAATGTGTTGCACGATACTAGTAAGTTTTTTTTTTTTTTTTAGGGAATGAAAATACTCCATCATCTACCACGTATAAGTCAACACCGTTAATAATTTTAGAAAACCATGTAATAATTGTGTGTGGTGTTGGTGTTAGACATGACATGTGTCTGATACCAGGACACACCTAATTTAAAAAGTGTTTGTGACTCTATCGTCTAGTGAAAAATAAAATAAAATAAAAAAATTATTTTTTGAAATAACCTAAAATACCCCTCATAATTAATTAATATACTAACACTAACACTAAGTATATATGCATCTATCTAAAGAAATGATATTTTTGCAGCAGAATTTAGAAATTGATACGTAAAAGGTCAACCAGGGAGTTCCTATCCAATGAAATAGCATAAAAGCCATATATTGCAGCCAAGTAAGCACACACACTATCCGTATGAAAGAAATGAGTGGCTCAGCGAAAGAGTGGCATAGCATATGGCATGGATTATCTCCATTTGTAGATGTAATTAACATGTTATGACAAAATAGAAAAAGAAGAAATATCTATCTGATCAATAATAATAACATAATCAATCTATCTATATTGGTGAGCTCAACTCAAATTAACAAGCAATGGCCTCCTCAGCCTCATCCTCCACTTTCTCTTCATTCACCCTTGTTGATGGAAAGCCTCCCACTAGACACTCTGCTTCCCCACAATGTGTGAGCCTTCCAACTCTTCCTCCTCCACCTCATGTGCAGACTCATACTCGTCCGTGGAAGACCACCGCTTTCTGTAAGTCAAATACAAAATCCAAGCTTGTGTAATATATATCTAGGTAGGAGTAGTAGATGATAAGATATATTATAATTGATTCAGGTCGGAAGATTGCTCGCAATGTTATGTCCATGGCTTCCAGTACCACAACAGAGGCAGAGGTTGCCTCAACTGACCCCAGTGTCGTCACTGCTGATTCTCCAGAACTTCTCAAGACTATTCAACAAACTGTAAGAACAAACTTTAAATTTATATATATATATATTCCGTATTCATGTGTGTTGAGTTGAATATATGTATGCATGTATGTATATAGTGGGATAAAGTTGAAGACAAGTATGCAGTTAGTGCTCTAGCGGTAGCAGGTACGGTTGCATTATGGGGATCAGCTGGGGTGATCTCAGTAAGTTAGTTAATTAATTAATTAATTAATTAAATTCTCCTTCCTTTTTGCACAACTGATACATAATATATAGTATTAATTATGACTACTTACTGCATCGCATCAGGCAATTGATAGGCTTCCTTTAATTCCTGGGGTTCTTGAACTCGTAGGCATTGGCTACACTGGGGTAAGTCAGTCTAATTCAACCATTAGCTTTTTTAATCACATATTTCTCCACATAAACTAACATGTATGTATGTTTCTTCTTCTTTTCAGTGGTTTGCATACAAGAACCTAGTTTTCAAGCCAGAGCGGTATGCTATGCTCTTCAATAATCTGTTTCCATAATTTGGTCCAATAATAATTGAATTATTTCATAATTGCAGGGAGGCTTTGATACGGAAAATAAAAGGCACTGTTAAAGACATCACTGGGATCGACAGCTAGAAAACAGCTTGCTGCATTGTAATGAAGATGCTTCATTTTCTGACCATACTTTTTCCCATGTAATCTAGCCTGAAAATAAAATATGTAACTTCTTTTTATGCATATATTTCAATAAAAAAAACAATTTCTACGGTTATCTATCCCATTTGCGGTAAACAATTGAGATAATGGAACAATATATTATCTGCATAATTCTAGTGATTGATGCCATTCCATTTTGAGTGAGAACTATATATCTAACACAACATGTATAGGAATTATGCCAGAATCATCTCATGAGGGTTATTTGAAAATTATTATGCAATGCAATTAGGGAGCATGTAGAAAAAGTATAATTTGGCTAGTGTTGATTGATACCTTCCTTCCTTCCTCTGCAATGCAATTCCACATTTTGAAGAGAATAACTCAATAAGTAGTACTATTAGTGTTTACTAATTACTGCTGAGACGCGTTTGGTTCATCCCCTTTTAGGGTCACACGGGCTTTGGTTCATTATGTAACATTCTTCTGTGAGTTTCTATTCTCACTCCCATATGTTCTTAAAGGATCCCGAGAAAATATCCAACTAAGGTTTCACGATTTGAAAATACCCAAAAGTATACTTCTTTCCGAAGGTATGTCGTAGGAATTCAGAGTAGTATTTTTTACACATTGTTTTTATCATGTCACACAAAATTTGGTATTTTTTCAGTCCAACATACCTCCATTTTTGCATCTCAAACTATTCCACGTGCCTGGTTTTTTCAATGTTTTCAACAAACTGGTTCATACATTTTCTTAAAAAGTTTGATCCTTAATTAACTCGTCAATAATTCATTTGGACCAGGACCAAGGATCGTTAACTATGTTTCTTGTTTTAAAGTTCTCAAAAATTATTGGGATGAATTAGTTGTTGATAATGATTTTGTGTTCGAGAACTCCAGCAAAACTAAAACAAGAGGAAGATGAATATGACAATGGTTGCATAATTAATTTGCAAAAGTGTGTGGACACACTAAAATTTAGGTTCGATTCGCCTTCAAAATACTTTAAAAGATGCCGGTAGAAGTTGGGAAGAGGATTATTAGAATTCAAAGAGAATTCCTTTGGGGGTTGTGTTGGAGGGGAGTAACGGGTCTTGGCCTAGATATGTGTCCCTATG
>Ga0315914_1009318_pt1 | contig 12680 bp, 5 predicted proteins | sample MpolenodulesMG_FD_203920 | JGI IMG/M metagenome (GOLD analysis project Ga0315914, IMG submission 203920) | Medicago polymorpha root nodule microbial communities from Los Angeles, California, United States - elongated nodules | ecosystem: Host-associated > Plants > Roots > Nodule | place: USA...
GTGCAGAGGAAATGGAAAGTGAGATACGAAACTTTGGTTTTCTAAACCCAAAACTCTCAGTAGCAACAATCAGTAGAAGAAAATTGATTATTCTATATGAAACTAAGGGCGTGTTTGGATCTCTTATTTGACAAAACTAATTGTCACTTTTTTATGATACAAAAATAGTTCTTTTTCAAATAAAAAACTTATTTATCTATTAATTCAAAGAATAAATATACCGCTACTATCAAATTGTAGAATATAGAGTGAAATTTTGAAATGTATATTACAATAGAAAAATTAAATACACCTTGAGTGGGCCATTTCAAAAATGGTTATGCCTCCTTTGAAGTGAAACAAGGCTTTCCTTGTATACAACAGCTCTAAATGAATCATCAAACTTGTCATAACATTTGACTTTTAGATCCCTTATTTTTTGCGAGTCATCACAAAAAAACGATTGATGTTCATTCAACACCAACTCATCATTATTGCATTTCCAAAGAAAACGATTACTCCCATTGAACACAATAAGCCTGTCAACCACATATTCCATAGGCCCAACACTGTATTGCTTAATCCAAGACCCTTCATCCCAATAATCTCTCATCATCCAAACACCAAAGTGTTTCACATTTCCTCTTATAGGGTAAACAATGACACCAATTGTACTAGATTTCTCAAAGGGGGCTAATGTTGCAAAAGTTTCTTTTGAAGACACACATATTTTTGGTACTTTAATTTTTCTGAAGACTTCATTGACCATGTTAAATGACAAAATAAAATCTTCTTTTATACCTACAGATTCATTGTTAACAAAGCTCCACCAGTTACAACAATTATTTACATAAGTATAAACCCTAGATAAAGATGAACCACAAATTTCAATGGGAAGAGGAAGAGTTTTATCGTCAAGTTTTCTCCAAGAGTTGGAATTGAGACTGTATAACTCAGCTGTCCAAAACCCTTTTTGTCTTTCATCTGTTTCCTTTAACCAAATATCTTTGAGCACAACAACTTTATAGTCATTAGTTTTAGGGTCAAAACCAAAACTAGCATAATCAGTAAGAGAATAAATACCATTTGAATCTGTCAAATGGGATTCAGGTAAAGACTTGAACTGTCTTAGAGAAGGGTTCATCAAGACATTTGGATTTCCTTGAAGGAAGTATATGCCATTGCATGGTCCCATAATTTCAGACCAATATTTGTGCTCAGAATTATATTCTTCAGGAAGGTTCAAAAGAGTGGAGTTAACATGGTTTTTGGAATCATTGAAAGTCAAAGAAAGAAGAGAAATATTAGTCTTGAGGCTAGGAAAAAAGGGTCTTTGAATGGCTAAGAGATGCTCCTCTTGGCTATAAATTTGGTTGTAGAAAGAATAGTAATTGGTCGTAAAATGAGGATCTGATATGAGATGGAACCATGATTTGCAAACACATTTGCATTTCAACAACTCTCTTGCAGGCAACCTTGAGAGAATGTTGGATGCCAATTCTTGTGGCAAATTCTCCATGCTTATTACCATCTCCTTTTTTGGTCTTTGAACTCTTAACAATGCTAATTTAGAAAACAGAATCAACTTGATTGCTAAATATGAAAGAAAGCTAAAAAAGCAAAAAGAAAGCATGATTAATTGTTGTTGGCCTTTCAACTTTTGGGGTATTCAAAGGATTTTTGAATTGCTTTGGTTGTGATAAAGATTGTGTGCATATTTGTAAAAAAGAATCAGAAATACTTATAGATAAGTTTCCCAACATGTTATCCTTACCAACTACTATCATCTACATTGATAGTGACTTGGTCATTATTGTGTAGTTGGCATGTTTCACTTTTTGACCTTAAAATCTTCTATTTAAGTTTGCAGAAAAATCCAAATATAATACGACTTCTCCTAAAATATAAGACTCTATTGTGTGTTTCACTTTTTTACATTGAAATCTTTTATTTAAGGGTCTTGCTAATCAAAGTCCTAAGCACAATGGTTAATGAATCCATTAGTAGAAATTTTGTCTTGAAAATGCAAGTTTTTACCTTTGTATTTGTTGGTCTATATAGCCAATAAGGTTGCGCGCTAGAGGGGGTGAATAGTGGTTTGAAATTTTTTACGGAGTTTTAGTGAAAACGTTTTGAAATGTTTTGACTAGTTGAAATTATGCTTAGACACTCACAAACAATCACAAAAAGTTTAGACTATATACTAATAAGATTAACAATAGAATTGAGAGATTCACAAGATAAATCTTATTATAATCAAATTATTTTATAATTAAATATTAATAATTCTTGAACAATTTGCAAAACTAGACAATTTCAAATCCAAACCTATAAGAAAGTATAACAAGCTATCAATCAAAAACACAATGCATATTCAATTGATAAATTATACAGGAATTGAAACTAATTGATCCAAATAAAATAGTGAAAACCTAATTCAAGGAATTAGATAAATTTTTATCAAATAGTTTTGACATATACAACTATGAAAACTAAAGAGAACAAGGAAAATAGAACGACACCAAGATTTTTATAGTAGTTCATCTTAGAAATCGTGGTTGGGCCTAACATAACCTCACAAAACTGGCTTGTGAGGTGAGGATTGCCCCACTTATAAACACTTTGTCAGTCCATCTGATCTTATCCGATGTGAGACTCTTAACACACACCCTCACGCCAGGACTGGACATCTGGAGCGTGGACATAAATAGTGGGTGGCCCACTAACGGAAACCTGATAGCATGTGGCCCAGCGGATCATGGGGGAGGCTCTGATACCATATTAGAAACCGTGGTTGGGCCTAACACAATCCCACAAAACCGGCTTGTGAGGTGAGGATTGCCCCCACTTATAAACACTTTTTCAGACCATCTCTTATCCGATGTGGGACTCTTAACTTAATCTAGATGAGTAGTGGTAACAAGGATGATGTTGTCCACATAAAGAAGGATGTATGCCATGTCAGAGTGTTGTCGATATATGAAGAGAGAGTGGTCTAATGTGCTATGTTGAAACCAAATGGTAGTTACATAGACAACAAAGCGTTTAGTACCATGCTTTCGGCGCTTGCTTGAGACCATAAAGTGACTTCTCGAACGACAAACATAATCTGGATGGTGAGAGTCACGAAATCCGCAATGCAATCTGAATTTGATGAACTTATTAGAAATAAGACGTGAGATTTAGTTCCTCGTCTTGGTGATGCTAACCTTATTCGATGTATGTGGATTTTTAAACATAGGAAAATTTGGATGGCTCATTTGAGTGCTATAGGGCTCGTCTTGTAGGTGATGGCAGGTCATAGGTTGCAGGTGTGGATTGTGATGAGACTTTCAGCCCGGTGGTCAAACCCACTACCATTAGAACAGTACTCGCCATTGCTCTCTCTAAATCCTGGCCCATTCATCAACTGGATGTCCTAAATGCCTTTTTACATTGTGATCTTCATGAGACTGTTTACATGCATCAACCATTGGGTTTTCGCGACTCTCACCATCCAAATTATGTTTGTCGTTTGAAGAAGTCACTTTATGGTCTCAAGCAAGCGCCTAAAGCATGGTACCAACACTTTGCTGACTATGTAACTACCATTGGGTTTCGACATAGCACATCAGACCACTCTCTCTTCATATGTGAACGACATCATCCTCATTACCTCTACTCATGAGCTTCGCAAATCAATTATGTAACTGTTAACAGTTCACCCTTTCTTCCTCGCTTCGGGCTACATCTATCCTTCTTGGTGAAAAACGCCTCCACCAAGGCCATCCACTAATAGTAACAATGTTGAATACACATGTGATTACAAGAGTTCCTTGAAACTATCCTAGTTCTTCAACCCATATGTAAGCACTCCCCCAAACTTCAAATAACCTTTTAATTTTGTGCTTCTTGATGTCTTCAAATCCTCAATCACCCGTGCAACCCTTCGAACTCTTCACTCAAGTTCTTTGATGATACGTCCGAAAAATGGATCCCCTTGAACACAAGAACAATTAGAAAGAACCCCAAAGACCTTTGGAGGTGGTATGAGATTATTCACTTCACTTTGGAACCTTGATTAAGTCCAACCAATTTCCTTGAAAGAACCAACTTACAATCCCTATTAGCACCCTAGCAAATCATATGACTCAAAGCAGAAAGTGATTCTAAGAAAAAGTGTTTAGTCTTGAAGAATTTATGAACAATGAGTTTTTGAGACCTAGAGAGAATAAATGCAAATGATTCAATAATTTTGGTGTTATGAGGAAGTGAGTATATATAGAAAGGGGAGGCAAGTGCAAAATTTTGGCAAAAAACAACATAATGAAAAGATTCACTAAATGTATGAATCGATTCAAATAGCAAAAATGCAAGCCAAAGACTTATGAAGATTGATGCGATTCAATATAAATTTGAATCGATTCAAGTGAGCCAAGGATGAAGAATGAAGCGATTCAAACTATTATGAATCGATTCAAGGCAAGTCAGAAAGTTTTCATGATTCGATTCATACATTTTTTGAGACGATTCAAAAGTGAATCGATTCAAGGTAACACGAAACGATTCATACAAAGTCAGAGACATTATATGATATGATTTAGATGAAAGTGGATCAATTCAGAAGTGCAGAAAATGAATTTTGACAATGTGAATGAAGTTTACATGAGCCACAAGATATTGGGAACAACCAGGAATCACACAGTGCTAAAGACAAAGATTGCTAAGGTGCTTTAACATTATCAAAAGCTAAAATAACAAAAGACAATACTAACAAAATAACTATTGAAACATCATCAAAATAACATAGAAAAAACATCATCAAAACAACCTTTGATAAGGCAACATAAGCTTCACTCTTGTCAATAATTATACAACTTTTTATTGTAAAGTTACTTTTTTTAGTACTTTAACCAATGCCCAAAGGGCACTCATTAGCATTCTTCTTTGTTTAAATGTGCAGAAAAATCCAAGTATAATACTACTTCATGATTTATTTTTTGTTAAATACTACTTCTCTTTATATCTAAGACTTTATTTTTGGTGTAAATCGAGTATCCTCCGCGCACAACTATGAAGACTAATCTCTCGAGCATTATGAGATCCAAATAGACGGCAAGCTCTCCCTAAGAGTTTTAACGATATTGCATGCCTAAGACTGAATTCGAACCCAGACCTTGGTTAAGCTATAAATATCTGTGTCATCTTATCTAAGCGCTCTTGGGTATCTAAGACTCTATTTACACATATATCATTATTAAAAAAATTGATTGTAATATTAAATTTATTCTTTATCAAAGAAAATTAGTTTTTTTATTATTTCAGGATATATGGATAAAAACTAATTAATATAGTTTTTTTAAATAATAATTTATATAGTTGAAAATTAAAAAAAGAGCGAAAAAATCTTATCAAAGTGCTTTTTTTTTTTGAAAAAAAAAAACTTTCTTTAAAAAAGGGTCATATGTCAAAAATGGATGTACTATTTTTTTCTTTTTAGTAGCCTAGTGGTTAGAGCTCATACAATTTAATTGTGGAGAAGTGAAGTGTTTGGATTCGAACCCCGGCCCCTGCATATAAAATGCAATATCCCTACCAACTGAACTAAACTCACGTGGATAAAATAGATGTATTATTATTATTGTTATTAATAATAACAACAACAACATTAAATTAAACATGTTCTATATTAAAGAGGTTCCATTCAAAGCCTTTAAATTGGAAATCATCAATAAGCTCCATTATCTCTGCGGTGGCCCTTGATGGTGACAATATATATACTTCCATCCAAAGTTTCCTTCTCATCTGAGAGAGAATTGATTATCTTGAAAAAAATTCAACATCAACATTCACTCTCAAAAAGGACGTGTGTAATCAAAGAAGTCATTTAGCAGCCCCAATTATTAATTGGATACTCCTCCATTTCATAATACTTGTTCATTGTTTAGAATAATTTTGTTTCACAATACCTCACTTTCAAGTTTCAATACAACATTAATTATTGTTTTGTCAATAATACCCTTACATATTTATTGTAGAGAGAGAAAAAATAGAATGAAATAATAAATGGTTAAAGGTATTATAAAAAACACATAATTTCATCAAAAATAACAAAATTTATTTGATTTCTTGGTTACTGCAATTTCTCCAAATTTCTCCAAAATGAACATGTATTTTAAAACGGATGGAGTAAAATGCAATATTAATGGAGCATCTAACACGGTTACTTCTTCTTGTGGGATCTATGTTAGAAACCATAAATTAAAATAAGCTTTTTTTATTGAGTTTAACATTGTTCCTATTGTTTATTTTAGGGGAATATTGTTCGTTGTTCTTATTTTAATAAAATTATATTAATTTTTTATTAATAATAATATTATAAAGAATATAATAAGTATATTCTATCAGTGTAAAATTATTTTACATATAAATTCAATGATATGTTGTCAAGCAAATTAATGAATATGAAAACACATGCGTTGTCATATTCTTTAATTGATATTGGATGCATGTCTATGATAAATGTACAATGACATACCTTACTAATTAAACTCTACTAAAAAAATCATTAGATAGTTTAAATGATACAGAAAAAATGATGTATCCCATTTATGGGTGTGTTTGTTTTGGATTAAAAAAAAATAGAGTTTTGTTCAAAAAATCTAGAGATAAACCCATTTTCATTCGAAACTTATTGATTAACAATAACTTAATCATAACACTCATTCAACAACACCCAAGGCATGATTTATCATCTACTCCCTTCGATCCTATTTATATAAAACATTTGACTTTTTTTATTCATTGCATAAACGATGTATTTAGTCTATTTTTTTATACAAGATACATCAATTACTCAATGAATCTAAAAAGTTAATTTTTTCTTATAAATAGGACCGGAAGGAGTACAAAAAATTTCTTAAGCCAATGACAACTCCTCTAATTGACTTCTAATTTGCCTTCGAATGCAAAAATTACACTAAAAACATGACTAAAAATATCATATGTTATTCCATTATCAGTAAACAAACACAAATAGCTTCAATCTTTTTTAAAAAAAATAGAGTATCTTAGGTCGACTATATTGCAGCTAAGTCAATAACCATTGGAGATTTCAAAGAACACAAATTTTTGTCACAAAATATTATTAGAATATTTCTAAAACTAATAAAGGTAAACGGTTAAATTAGGACAATTCCCAAAGCTAGGGTTAGTGGTCATCGAGACATAGATAAATTTATAAACATTCCTAATCGCATAAAAAATCATTAAAGATAAATTTAACCGAATAAAATTAGATCGCAATCAACGATATTTAAAGGACATTAAAAGTTACAAATTCGAACAATTACATAGAATAGGTTAGAATGACTAGGTCATTTCATATTCCCTTCTTTGAATTAGTAGGTAACTAAACACTTAGAACACTCTTTCAAAAGCAAAAAAAAACACTTAGAACACAATTATACTGATAGTTTGATTCTACGATATTTGAATAAAATAGCTAGGAAAATGTCTTGATAACTAACACTCCACTGGTTATGGCACCCTAATGTCTTAGCTACCTCCATAACCAATAAAGGTTTTGAGAAACGCCAAATTAGTTTTGCAAAACATTATTAAAATATTTCTAAAGCTAATAAAGATTAAAAGGTTAAATTAGGTCAAGCTTCAATTCTAGGGTTAGTGGTCAATAAGGATAAATAAACTAAATAAAATAAAAACATTCAATTGTATTCAAAGGATAATAGGCTTACATGATCAACAATTACAGAGAAGTTCCTCCTTCATTACCTACCTTATAAAATTAGCTACTCATGCTTCATAAACATAAACTATTGAGTATGAAACGGAAAACATAAATAAAGGATAACTAAGTTGATGGTTCTTTGGCCCTAAATGGCTCTGATCTTTACCAATATGCTAACATCGTGTTTATGGCCTTGTCTTCTAGTAAAAAGGTATTTTCTCACTGACCTAGGTGCGTCATATATATATATATAGATGAGCATTTTCCTCAATTTTAGAAATAGTTGGTCCGCGATGCGGGGTAGTCAACTCACAACATGAGTTTAACCAAGAGAACATCTTTTCAATTCATCCAGAATTCGCGACACACAACTCATAGTTGAAAGTCTCCTTTGTTTAATTATATTTTTTTTTGGACCACTCACATGGCTACACGTGTGTTAGCCTGTATTTTCGACAGGCTATAATAAATGCAGTCAATGAAGTTGACTTAAGCTTTGAAAGAGAGTTAATGAGTTCGACTCACAAGTTTGATCGGGTTTATGGACTTCAAGAGATTTTGCTGTTTTTTATGGTGATGGTTCGACAAGCAAGCAAGAGTCGAAGAGAAGTTGGTGTCAGATAAAGAAGCCAAACAACGGTTATGGTCGAAAGATGTTATTTGAAATTCAAATCAAAGAGATGTCTGTAGCCGTTAGTAGCAGTAATGTTCGAACATTTCTGAGTAGGTAGTTACTTAGTATAAATAGTAGTTCTTCATAGGAAAAACGGGTCACAATTCAATCATACATAAAACTTACACTCAAACTATCCGCATTCAGATAGAAACTAGTAACAAGTCACAATGTATGAATCTGTGTACGGATTTACATTCGATCAATGCAATTTATGTCTATTTCTTTAAATTCCATTTCAATTTATTTGTTCTTTTCAAGAAAGTTACTTTATTCTTCTGAAGATAACTTCGACGGGTTCAACCATGGTTGGATTCGACGGTTATATTCATATTCTGCATAACAATATCAAGAACATTCATCATTTTCTAGAAAATAACAAACACAATATGTTCCAAAGATTTTCTGGTTGATCTTGCAAGTAACTACTTTTAAACCAGCGATTGTTTACCAAAAACTAAGGTAAACAAATTGGCACGCCCAGTGGGACTGTTTATGATTTTGTTTAAAATTTTCTTGAAAGTTTGTTCTGTTAAGGCTTGTGATTCTTGTTGTGTATGTTCATAAGAAATAAGATGCAACTTCCAAAAATTGGCAGGCCCTCATTTCTATTACCCTGGAGCGAGCGTTCCTGGTTTAAATCCTCAACATTCACTGACCAATGCTTCTTTAGTGGCTTTGAGGCACCAAAAGGAAGATTGTAACCATGAAATGGTCAATATGTTGACACAACAAATTGGTACAGTCTTTAACCCTTTAATTCCGGAAACTCAGAATAGTTACCGAGAATTGTCTGATCAAATGGGGCGAATTGTTGATTTATTTGGCGCTCCTCTTGCACGTAATACGCCAATGCCTCAAAACCAAAATCCTAGGCATGTTGAAATGTACGTAGATAGACCTAATAATGAGATTCCTGCAAACCCATTGCAACAACCTGTGGTTGAACCGCAAGTACAAAAGGTACAAGAAAGTGTCCCAATATTAGTTCAAAGGAACCAAGACGCTGATCATATAGTTAGGCGAGCCCAACAAAATAACTTGGAGGGTCAAAATAATGTAGCCAACATAGTTGAAACCCTTTTGACCCAAAACGGTTTCAATATGGGTTTACATAGGCCTAATTTTATGCCAGCTTTGTCTGAATTTGTGTTAATGGAAGAGTTACCCAAGGGATGGAAAGTCCCTAAATTCACCAAATTTGGTGGAAAAACTAATGAATCCACTATTGAACATATCACTCGTTATTTGACAGAGGCAGGTGATATAGCAAACAATTAGAATTTGAGAATGAAGTATTTACCAAGTTCTTTAACAAAAAATGCGTTCACTTGGTTTACAACATTACCCCCAGGTTCCATTATCACTTGGAGCCAATTAGAAAAGGCATTCCATGAATAATTCTACATGGTCCAATCCAAAATTAGTCTTAAAGAATTGGCCAGTGTTCGACGCAAAACGTCAGAACCTATAGATGACTATTTGAACAGGTTCTGACTCCTTAAGGCTAGATGCTTTACACAGGTGCCTGAGCATGAATTAGTCGAAATGGCTGTTGGTGGCCTAAACTATTCCATTCGAAAGAAACTGGATACCCAATACTTAAGGGATATGGCACAATTGACTGATTGAGTCCGACAAGTCAAAAGAAAGGTTCGGTAAAAAAGAAAAGGTTGCATATGTCGACACTAATGACAGCGACCAAGACTTCGACTTTGAATGGAGAACTGTTGAAGAAAGTGAAATTAACGTTGCTGAATTAAAACCAGGACCTCCCTATACATGCAAAGTATTAAAGCCATCTAATGGCAAAAATACTGAGGAACCTAAAAATGATAAATATGCATCTAAAACTTATACATTTGATGTTACCAAATGCGATGAAATCTTTAATCTTTTAGTTGCTGAAGGCATAATAGTTGTGCCAAAAGGCCCGAAAATGCCTCCACTAGAACAAAGGAAAGAGAGAGGATTTTGTAAATTTCATGGTTTTATAGGCCATAACACATCTCGTTGTGTAATTTTCAGGGACTCAGTGCAGAAAGCACTTGATGAAGGCAGGCTGATGTTTTGAGACAAATCGAAGCAGCCAATGCAAGTTGATGCTGATCCTTCGAAAAAAGCAGATTCCATGTATGTTGATATAGCAGATGCGAACATGGTGGAAATATCTGAGATCGAACTTGTAGTGGTTACTAAAAGCCCTAGGGTTGATGTTGAAATGGATACTAAAGGCCATGACTCTGTTGATGCAATGGTTACAGAAGACCAATATGCAGAGAAGATAAAGGTGGGGTTTCCTAAAGCTGAGGAAGATCTGATTGATTTTTGAAACAGTTGCAAAATTAATGGTTCTCCAGTCATGATGTGTCGTAGATGCAGTGTTGTGTTTGACAAAGAAGCTGCTAAAAATGTTGAAGGCTTTCGACCTCGGCCAAAGCGGAAAGGATCAAGTGAAAACTTTCACTCCACCTTCCAAAGACACACACCTCCAATCAGACACCAAAAGAAGGATCAAGTGAAAACTTTCACTCCACCTTCCAACTCCCCAACTGAGAAATGGGTGTTCTCCGATGGAAAGAAATCCAACTACATTTCTCCACCTGCAAAGTGGGTCAAAAGGACCACAAGTACTAACAATCAAAATGAGGCAGGTGATTCCAAAAAAATTGCCTATAACAACAACTACAAGGGAAAATATCCCATGACCAAAACTCAGTGGCGAAGGTTCCAACGTCAGAAAAAGGATGATGCTTTAAAAGATTTTACGAACAAACGACAACCTTTGAAATGATTAGGAAGTCAGCCACTGAGAGAATCTTTCCTCCCCTTTCAGTTGTCAAGGAAAATCTCCCAGTCGAAGATGAAGAATTAACTTCGAACATCACTCACTCCGAAGCTGATTTCGACGTGATCTGCGTTGTGTCAATTCTTCCAATTGAATACGACGTAACATCATAAGTTATTGAAGATGAGGAATACTTTACTGAAGAAATGGTTATTCATAAGCCAATGTGTTACTATGTCATGAACAATGACTGTGTCGAGGATCATCAGGCCAAATTTGAGAGATTTGCCACCATGTGAAGAGTCATCTCAAACCTTTGTTTATCCAAGCTAAAATTAAAAACATTGGAGTGAAGAAGGTGCTAGTTGATGTTGGTGCTGCTGTGAAGCTATTACCACAATCCCTCTTAAAAAAGATTGGCTTGTCATATGCTTCACAATCCTATCAACGCAAATCCTTAATTGACCTAATCGATATAATTATGCCATAGTATGAATTTTTAATTATCCTTCATATACCCGTTTTTCTCATGGGTTATGAATTATCACTTCTAGGATAATTAGTTTACTTCGTGAATAAAAATATGATGTGATCCTTGTTATTATAATTATACATGAAGTTTACAAAATTGAGTTTGGAACCTAGTTGTTTTCATCTCTATAATAGCAGAATAAGTAGCTTTAAATTAAAAGCTTTAAATTCCAATCTCTTATGATATTCTATAATTGATAAATGCATACTCAGTATTGTTGATATTCATATTTTTGGGGACTCCCCACATATATTGGGATCTATTGTTATTGTTTATTGAAATATGAAGTTGGAAAAGTTACCGAGACATTAATCTAAACAAGCTTGGTATTTTATGATTTTCTACGAATCACATTAATCTAGTTGGCAAATTGGTTAAAGTACAAACTAATTAAATTTTTGATTGACTTGCAAGTTTGTTATATTGGCATACCAGCATATAATTCTAGATTCTCTCAATGTTCGGTTACTATCCAATAATTTCTGATAACAGGATATCAATGTCAATCTATTCCCCTTAACATTCAAATGTTCTCTAAGAAATTTTTTTATTTAAATATAAATGTCAATGCCTAAGAACCAGGTACTCGGACGAACACTCCAAAGGAACACTGCGCAACCGTAACAACATCACTCAAGACTCAAGAGCAAATTAACAATCAGGTTTCATCTTTCCGATCTTTAAGTGTAGAACAAACTGTATATCTGAGGTAATCCAAAAGTACTCATTTATCCAATCAACAAAATTGATGCCTTATATCTTTGAAAAAATATTAGTTGTATGAGTTGACATCCTCATTTGCTTTGGCATTATTTTTGGTGCATATACATAATATGTGTTGGAACAAAATGTGTTTAACATACATTACCCTTAGAGTTTTGATGATAACAAGGTATTAAAAATTGTCAATTGGATATGCTAATATTTGTTCAAGTGTACAGGACCATAGACAAAAATTTGATATCTTTATAAGGTTCTG
>Ga0315914_1009319_pt1 | contig 12680 bp, 11 predicted proteins | sample MpolenodulesMG_FD_203920 | JGI IMG/M metagenome (GOLD analysis project Ga0315914, IMG submission 203920) | Medicago polymorpha root nodule microbial communities from Los Angeles, California, United States - elongated nodules | ecosystem: Host-associated > Plants > Roots > Nodule | place: USA...
TGATTGTAGCATAGTGCATGAATGCACTCGGTTCACTCTCTATCTATTAATAGAGATCATTCTCACAATTGTATTTCATTCAAAAATAATATAAACCACTGTTCTTATACTTATCAGAATATCAAGTGGGATAATAATTCCACTGACAAAGAAGAAATTAAAACTCAGCGAGAGTGTAAGTATAGACCGACTTAGCGACTTACCGGACTGCATTATCCTTCATATACTGTCTTTTTTGAATGCCAAAAACGTTGTTCGGACTTGCATTTTGTCCCCCAGATGGGAGGATCTTTGGAAACATCTTCCTGCACTTATAATGCATTCTTCAGATTTTCCTACTTACAAGATATTCAATAAATTCGTGTCTAAGGTTTTATCTCTTCACGATTCCTCTATCTCATTGCACACTCTCGATTTCAGCCATAATGGTCGCTTGGAGTTTCACCTACTCAAAAGGATTGTGAATTGTGCTATTTCGCACAAAGTCCAGCGGTTAGGACTTAGTGTCCATGCTGACATTGCACAAATTCCGCCTAGCATATTTTCATCTCAGACTTTGACATATCTTAATCTTGGTATTTACTCTGGTGTAGGTCATGAAATGATGTTTCCGAAATCTCTCAATTTTCCTGCATTAACGAATTTGCAACCATGTCATTTTGCATTTTCTGCTGAGGATAATGACCGTGCCGAGCCATTTTCAACCTTTAACAGATTGAATAGTTTGGTCCTTCATGATTGTACCGTGAAGGGTGCACAAACTCTGTGCATATCAAATGAAACACTAGTCAATTTAACCATGGATAAAAACATATACAACCTTTACATTATTGATCTAACTACTCCAAGTCTTTGTAAGTTTGTTTTTACTGGTAGTCCTCATCAGAAACTATCTGGGAGCAATGCTTCTTCTCTTAAACATGTAGATATTTATGCACATGTAGTTCCATTTAGCGAAGACACTCCTTATTTTCTATTCAGCTGGCTACCAGAGCTTGCTAACATAAAATCATCGACGGTGTTCCACGCTATTTTTGACTTTCTTTTTGAACACCTTCCCTTACGTTAAAAATGCTTTTTATTTATTTGTAAATTTTACTAAAAATTAATTGATTTGCTTTAGACTAATTCACTTGCATCCATCTTTGCTTAGGTTCTCTCCTTAATTCCTGATCTCTTGAAGATTAATCAACCTTCCTTGCATAACTTGGAGTCGCTGAAAGTAAAAATGGAAGAAATTTCATATAAATTTCGCATAACCCTGAGGGATGCAAAGTTACAGAAAGCCAAGTCACAGAGAGAAGCCGCAAGGATATGAAAAGCATTTAAAGCAGGATTGGGACCATCTTCACCAGTACCTGATGGAATAGTGGACTTCTTGCTTCAAATTCACCATTGGCAGAAGTTGACTTCATCGATCGCTCAAGGCGACCCCTTTAAGAGAGATATTTATAACGGTTTGTTTCTTGTTCCCTTCTCTGTTTCTGATTCCCAAGGTTTCTGATTTCCGAGGTCTCTTAGGTCTTAACTACATGTTAATGGATAATTTACAAGTCTCTTGGGTAAGGAAACAGATTGTACATATATATTGTGTCTAGTCTCAACTTAAGCAGATGCTCTATAGCAAGGATTATACTGCTTGTTGATACTCTAATATATGTTTGTGCGTGTGTGCGCATTGCTTCTTTAATCGATTGTTATCCCAATTTGAGTTAACTTCTAACTTATAAGCATTAGCTGCTAACATGTAAAAAAAGCTGGCGTGCATTTGAATATAGGATCATTTTGAATTAGCATCTAGCGACTGAGATAATTATTAGTTTTTCCAACTAACAAGAAAAGTTCTGATAAATCTATTGGTATTCATGGAGAAGTTAATGGAGGGGACTTTTGAAATATTTACTGTGCATAAATTAATTAAATTTGCACGTAAAATTTATTTAAAAATCTCAGTCATTTAAAAGATTATCTCAAATTTATGTGTTATGGAAAAACAAAAGTTCTGGTTGAAACACTTGTACAAGATAGCACAATATTCTATTCTTTATTGCTGATCACATGATTTGTTTATCATGTTATCCTAACGACTTTGTTTTGTTAGTCATTTACAATTTGCATCACTGTACTGGTACTCAACCTAAATTCAAGTTGCTCCACTTGAACTTTACTTGAGAAACTTAAAATATAGCTTATGGAACATTTGTAAAATCGAATGAAAGACGCTATGTAGGTGGCATGATTCTCTATATGATTAATTTGATTTTGACTTCTTGCTTCTTACATGCACAGTCGGTCCAAGGTGTTGCAAACAATGCAACCGCTTTAAACCTCAATGGTGAGACAGATTTGATCAAGGAGGTTGAAGGTGCTGTTATTTGGGTGATACAAGGTTATTGGCACAAAATGTTATGAAATGTGTAAAAATGAATATCTCTCATTTCTCATAGATGAATCAACATGTACATGGACTCAAGGAGCATATATAGGTTTACATAGCTCCTAATTAACATGCTAATCTCAGTTATTAACAAACTAACACAGTTACTTGTGAATCAAGTAACTTCACTAACTGAGCTAAACACAGTTACTTGTATATCAAGTAACTGTACTAACTGTTTCTTCCTTATTCTCTAATATGTAGGTTGGCTCAAGATGTTGCAGTAGTACTGCATTGATCTGTTTAGACACATGATACTGCAATTCCACACAAATTGATGTAATAGGAGTGTGCTTATCGTGTGCTTTAATTAATGTCAATTAATAAATGGAGGAAGTTGGGACGAGCAACAGGGGGTGCTGTTTGCTGCAATGAAGGTTATTTTCCCCCCTCGTAAACTTTTTGCTTGCTTTGCTACTGCTGACTTGTCTATATCATGCTTACTTTATTCTAGAAGAGCACTGCTATTGTATTGCCTATAAATACAATTTATCATATGCAAAAATACAATTAATCTATTCCGACAATCGTTGCCAAGCCTATCAAATCCTCCATATAAATAAGACTATAGATTATTTATTGCTTTTTGAAGTTGCAAAGAAATTACACTTTCCCATCCATTTCAACAATACATAAATAAATGAGAATTGGGGACATTCACTTTCAGTATAAAATAGTTTTACACCGACTTCCAATGAGAATCCAACATTTTGCCGTTATTTTTAAAATTCTGGTTATAAAGCAGACTTATGTGGCAATATTCTGAACTCTCATTGGATGTCAATGTAAAACTATGTATTTTACATTGACAGTATGTCTCCGTTAAACTCTTTATGAATTTAGTAAATAAGGCAGATAGTAGCGACTTGTAAATTTCGTACAGAAGGGAGAGATACCATTACACCTTTCAACTCAAATCAAGGAAAAATGGAACTCCGGTAGAGTTCAACCAATCATTTCCTTGTATAAACTGTCTAACAGTGAACTGACTTGCCTCAGTAGTGTTTGTAATGACTTTATAACCTGGCCATGTAACTCTAGCACTTGTATTCGAACCAGGACCTCTATTCTTATACTCACCATAGAACAATGTATCCAAAGCAAACGTTCCATCCCATTCTAACCATCCTGCTGGATCAATCAAATTATCTATAAAAGAATTCAGATAAACAGTTCTTGAATATTTTTTCCAAGGACGACCGAGGTAACTCTTGAACGTTGATTGTACTGGAATCAAATCTGCCGCAGCTGCAATTTTACAATTCAAGATTGAAATTCCGGTGTTTTGGTTAGGATCTTCTCTGCCTTGTGCAGTGAACAAATTCTTTTGCTTTGGATCGGGTTTGCGTGCATATAGGTTGCAGTTTTGGAATACCACCGCTGCGTTGCCAAAAATGAAGTCTACAGTGCCATATATGTCACATTCGCGGTAGAATTGACGTAGAGAGTGGACATAGAGAGTGTCCTGGTAAGCCACAAAGCTACATTGGTAGAAGGCTGAGAAGTCGGCGCCACTTCTCACCGCTACCGCTTGATGTTTGCTAGGTCCGGCTGAGTTCTCAAAGGTTATACCTTTGGCTATGAATTTGTCTCCCACAACAGCTGAAAACCACCAATATTCAATTGTGTGAAATTTTGAAGAACAATTGAAACAATGCAGAACATTAAAGTTTAGCTCAAAGTTTTAATGTTCAGTAAGTAAGCAAAATATATTATTAAAAAGAGCTAAAAAAAAGTAACATAAAAGAAAATTAATTTATTAAATTAGTTGTTTAATTTTATAGTAACATAATTAAATCACCTCTTTCTCTTTTTGATCTCTCTTTCTCTTACATTTCACTCATAATCATAACTAACACACTTGTAAGAGAAAGATGCCATTTTATACTTTGCTTAACGGTACTTTGATTAGCTTGACTGAAATCCCATACTTTAATGATTTAATTTGGCTAAACACACATACTACTTTTTTCTGTCTATGAAAGACAGATCGTTGACTAAAATTATTGTTGTTGGCAATGAGTAAACTTATTTAATATTGGTCCATATTTTTGTCGTTTTTACAATGTTCTTTTCTTTAGTTTGGCTGGTGGTCCATATAAAATTACTTTCTTGCTTAATTGGATCTGATTGATAACAAGGGGAGGGAAAACTGGGTACATCTGGAAATTGAGATTTGGATTTATGTATCATCTTTCGGTGTTGAATCATAGCCATTTAAGATGGACCACCAGTAGTAGATCTTAAAATTTTAAAAAATATTCCTGACATGTCACATGTCTGAAATGTAGTAGTACCGTACATTTTTTTTAGTGCTGTACATTAATATAATGAAAAAAGAGTACATAAAAAATAATAAATGATAAAAGATAAATGTAATGAAAAGACATATAGAAGAAAATTAGGCAAAGGAATTGAAAATATTAGTGTGTCAATAAAATAGGAATTGAGAACCAACATTCGAATGGTTTGATTGATTTTGTGACTTAAATAAATAGAGTTACACCTAAATGCGTGTTGAAATATTTAAATGAAAAATAAGTTAAATAAATATCTACAACTTGCGTACTAGTACAAAAATTCATACTATCTTGGCGTTTGTCATACAACCGACGCTGGTCCGTGATTTCGATCTATTGTAGAAAAACGAGAGAAAGTGCAGGTCCCTTTCTCCTATACAAAATTTGCATATAATGCAGCTCTGCTGCATGGGTGCATGTCTGTCTTTTTTTTTTAAAACTAACTAATTATTGTTCTAATCATTTAAAATAACTTTTACTCAATTAAGTTCATTTCCGGAACTTAACCATATTGATAGTGAACTCATGCGCATAGAGGATTTGTTATCCCTTGTACTATTTTGTTTAGCAGTATATTCCATTTGCCATTCAATTATTTTATCTAAATGCAGTCTACAATTAATACGAGGAAAATTAGTAGAAAAAGGTTGAAATTTAATTAAACTTACCAAAAGTAGATGACTGGAAAGTGGTCCATCCATCTACAACATTTCTACTGGCCTTCACAACAGTCTGTCCAATCCCATCTCCAACTAACATCAAATTGATTTTCTTCTTTATCACTTCTACGTTCTCAAAGTAAGCCCCGGCTTTTATGTGTATCACAAATCTATAATCAGCAACACACTATTTAAGGTCACATAATAGGAACAAAACAAAAACGTACACATAAATAATTTGATGACTATATAAAGCCATGAAGAAACTTTATCTCTCTACATTGAATGGTCCACGACCAGTGCAACACCATATTAATTACTGCCGTAGATGATCTATATTATTCATAATTTATCATAGGTATGTAGTACTTACCTAGTTGCGCTAGAATTTGGAGCTGCAGCAATTGCTTCACCTATAGTGGCAAAGTTGCCTGTGCCATCTTTAGCAACCACAAGATCAAACTTGGTTTGATTCACTGCAGCTTGTAGTAGCTTCCTATCTTTCCGAGACACCCAAGATGGAAATCCATCTTTCACTTTACCATATTCAGGGAAAGTTTCAGACTCAGAAGCTTTAGTCTTCACTCCAGGAACTTTTTTCAACATGGCAAGTGAGTTACTAACGTGACTAGAAATATCATTCAACTTAGCTTCAATTTTTTTTCTCAATTTCGATTTACTATAAGCAAAACCATCCAAGCATGTGTACACATTGGTCATTGCACCACTAAGTAGAGTTTGACAGTCACGCTTACTGCTAGAAGCTATGGTGGTTTGAGTTTGAGAGAGATCAGAAATGGTTGTTTTGAGTTCGTCAATGGTGGTGTCAAATAAATTAACACAATCCTCGAGGGCTCTTTGGTCAAGTATGCTTTGTGCACTTCTACCGCGAATTCGGAGTCCGGTGCAATTGGAAGATGATTGTTTAACCTCTTTTATGGTGTTGTTTAGGACAGAGCAAATCATTTGTGGGACTGTTTTTGAGGTAAGATCTGGGAAAGTGGATAAGGTTGAGACACAAAGGTCTGGGTAGAGTGTTCCTTCGCATGCTGATTGGGCTACTTGGATGTGGTTTGTTTGGAGTGTTGTTGTTGCTGTTGCTAATTTTGTTACTGAAAATAGTAGAACTAAAATTGGCATGAGAGCCAGCAATGGTGCTGTTTTCCCTCTCATGGTTAAAGGAGAGAATAATTGTAGTTGTGGTGGATCTATGAGATTTAGATTATAATTATAGTGTGTTTCAGAGTGGGGTGATTGGCAATATAAATATGGTAGTTGAGTGCATAAATGAAATATAGTTGTAACTGTGAGTTTCTCCGTAGAGACAGCAAGATACTTATCTTCATTCAAGTTAAAATGCTTTAATAGTTTATTTCAACTCTCCATGGAAATTAATTTCAAGGTTAAGCATACTTGTATTATTTCGCTCTATATATCGACACCAACTAATTTAGTAGCAGCAGCCCTTTCCTATTAAGCCGTTTCACTCATTAATTAAGTGTGGTATTTCCTCTTTGTTGTATTCAGTTTTTTCACCTATTTCAATATGAGACTCATATGCCACGCACTTAGAGGGATTCATTTTTCATGTTAATTTTTTTTTTAACAACTGATTTTTAGTATAGTTAGTTTTATTTTATGGATTGATTTATTTTCTCATCATTTTAACTTTTGGATCCCCCTCAACTACTCAATGTTGATAGTAACTAAGGGGTCCATCTGCGCAACAAATTCCCCGGTCCCGAGCTATCTATCTCTTAGCAATTTGGAGGCATACATACCAAAAAGTGATCAAAATTTAAGAGCTTGCTCCTCCTCTTAGTAACGTATCAACTTAAGTGATATTAGTTGATCTTGTTGTGTTCGTGTTATAAGCGGGACGTGTGGCTTGAAATCTCAACATTAATTTTTCTTTTACTTTGTTAATTCTTCTGGTCTAGCTAACCTCCATTCAATTGTTACCTAATAAGATAAGATATTTGTCGTTCATCACTTTATTATGTATAATAATTCGAACTAAATATTAGGTGTTTGATGTAAGATACAAATACAATGGCCCCAATGCATTAACGAGGAGATTATATATCTCAAACAAAGGTAACATTATTGTTCTTCCGTACGGCGACTATGCTTAATCCATGTCAAAGTGTCGGTAGCATTTTCATTTTGCTTCTTTAAAGAAAAAAGAAAATTGGGACCATTTCTAAAGTTGGCAACCTTTTGCATAAGATTCTCTTTAAAAAAAAAGAGGTAACAATTATGCTCCTCTTTATTTACTAACTTACTTTTAATATTATTAATTCTATTTTTATTATGTAACAAGTATCATGATAAAGGAACCATTTCTTTCTCTTAGAAAGTAAATTTAATTAGAAATTATTTTAATTATTAACAAATTTAATATTTTCCTTAGAAAAAACAAGTTTGATATTTATTAACTTTTTTAATGCTTATTATTTGATAAATAGAGTCCTATGAGTTAGGATCCTTTTTCATTTTAAAAAAAAATGGAGGACTCTCTTGGGAGAGAAATAAACATAGAGAAGTTTGATAAAAAAATTTAATTTTTTTTAAGGAAAAGAAATTAAAAAATTGATAATGAGGAAATTTGTTATCTAGTTTTGTGTATATATATCTTCATAAAGAACCTTAATCCATTTTTAACGGGGGAATTCAAGAATAAGATAGTATTTGTTGAGTGAGTGTAGGTTTTTTTAATGAAGAGAGAGTAAAAATTACTAGAGAGATAGGAAAGTGAAGGAGATAAATTTAAAGGAAAGGATCCAATCCCATAACTAAGTGGGGGTCAATCAAACACTCATATACCAAGATCATCATTGTGAATGCTTTTACATTTTTTTTGAAAATGGATAATATATAATCTCAACACTCAAGTCCTTTATTTAGGAAAAGTGAATTTCTACTAATAGCAAGCCTTAATTTACTACTGAGTTTCAGAGTGAATGTGACAGGGCAAGATCCCGTGCATAGTTGTGACCTGTTGCAATGGAGCAGCGCATATGCAACGAGATTGGGTACAACGCCTTCCTTTAAATTTGTTGGCCATTATCTGTTCCTTTAATTCAAGGTCCGTGTTGGACCAGGAACATACACCCTCCTAGACTTTTCAAAGGAAAATAAAAATACTAATGATAAAAAGAATGTCCTTAGAGAATTTATATAAATTTTGTATTGAAAAATGATGTATTCAATTATTTCAATTTTTAAAGCCAAATATTGTTGTTTTCAATGTGAAGTGTCGGTTTTTAGTTTTCTTAATAAATGTTCTTATGATAGCAAAATCCCCAAAGAAAGCATCCTCGCCGGCATGGCACCCAATCAAATGATCTTTGGAGGGGGTTGTCTAGTTTGTCGAAGATTTTGCTTGATCAAAAGATTAGATGATATTAGTGATGGAGTTCAAGTTAATTTCTGACTCAGCTGTTGGGTGAACCATGGTGTGAGGCTTATGGACGCAATAATTATTAATGTTCTTCTCATAAATGATGTATTCAATTCAGAATGCTTACTAATATTGCAAACAATGTTCGTAATTATGATAATGAGGAGTCTAGGGGCATTTGGTGCATTTTTCTATATTATATTCATATGAGGTGGGTTATTCAACTGATCACCAACCACCATTGACATTACATGGAAGCCATGATATAATAATACATATCAAGCTAACAAATATAGTGATAACTGCTGGTTTAGTCGACGTGATGACACAACTAAAAAATTTCACCATAATAGAATCACCTATAGTGTGTTGCACGAATTGAACTCAAATCCAACACAACCCCCCAGCCAGTATATATATAAATTCTGAATCATTCATGCTGAATATAGACATTTTGAAATCTAGCTCTTTCTATATTGCAATATTGCATGTCCTTTATAACAATGGGTTGGAAAGCCTTCTCTATTGCTACTACATTCTCAACTTTCTTTCTCCTTCCATTCGTTGCATTTCTAGCAACCGCAAATGACACCCTTGTACCTCCAGAAACCATTTGTGAATCATCCCAATATCCGTCTTATTGCACAACTCTACTTCCAAAACAAAATGCCAAAGTCCATGACTTTGCTAGGTTCTCAATTCAAAAATCCATGTTTCAGTCCCAAAAGTTTTTGAGCTCATTGAACTTCTATCTTGAGTCCACTTTGACCAAAGAGACAATAAATACTCTCAAAGATTGTTTATTTCTCTCTCAACTCACCTCACAATACTTATCAAAATCCAATTATGTTGCACTAAAAAATACTAATGAAACTCTATACACCTCCCAAGTTGATGATACTCAAACCCTTCTAAGTGCAGTTATAACCAACCATCAAACATGTTTAGATGGACTAATTACCGTGGCTAATTCTAATTTGACCATAGAAAATGATCTTATTACCCAACTCTCTAATGACAGCAAACTCCACAGTGTTTCACTTGATCTATTCACAAAGGGTTGGGTGCATGAAAAAAAGAACAAGACATTATGGGATTCTACAGGGTTGCATCCTGGTTTCAGAAACGGTAGATTGCCTATGAAAATGTCAAATCGAACCAGAGTCATTTACCATTCATCAAGAGGCGGAGGAGAAACCCATGATGATGATGATGAAAGTGGTGTTTTGGTTAGGGACATTGTTGTTGTTAGTCAAGATGGGAGTGGAAACTTTACAACTATCAATGATGCTGTTGCTGCTGCTCCAAATAACACTATCAATGCAACAAATGGATATTTCATGATATTTATCAAAGAGGGCGTTTATGAAGAATATGTCTCTATCCCTCAAAACAAGGCGTATATGATGATGATCGGAGATGGAATCAACCGAACAGTTATCACCGGCAATCACAGTGTTGGTGATGGATGGACAACTTTCAATTCCCCAACATTTGGTAAGAGAACATAATTTTTGTTCTTTTTCAGAAACTAGACATCTTAGAATTTTGGTTAGGACCAATTTAAACCTTACAAAATTGGCTAGTAGAATGAAGACGGTCCTCACTTATAAACACATTTTTAGACTATATCTCATCAAATGTGAGACTTTTAACACAAAGTTTACTTTTAACTAGCAATATAATTGTTTTCCTCACTTTGAGAAATTTTACTTAACTATACTATATGTTTTTGTAGCTGTGGTAGCACCAGGATTTGTTGCAGTTAACATAACATTTCGGAACACAGCCGGGCCAAACAAATTCCAAGCAGTTGCAATGAGAAGTGGAGCAGATATGTCCAGTTTCTATCGTTGCAGCTTTGAAGGGTACCAAGATACTCTCTATACACATTCACTAAGGCAATTTTATAAAGAATGCGACATTTATGGAACAATAGATTTCATATTTGGAAACGCCGCAGTTGTTTTGCAAAACTGCAACATATATCCTCGTCTTCCCTTACATGGACAATTCAATCCCATCACCGCTCAAGGACGTACCGATCCAAATCAAAACACGGGCATTTCCATTCACAATTGCACTATTAAACCAGCTGAAGATTTAGCTCCAACTGTTGGTACGGTGAAAACTTACCTTGGGAGGTCATGGAAAGAGTATTCAAGAACTGTTGTTATGCAGTCTTTTTTGGACAATTTGATTGACCAAGCTGGTTGGTCCATTTGGAGTGGTGATTTTGCACTCTCTACGTTGTATTATGCAGAGTTTGATAATAGAGGACCTGGTGCAGACACTTCTAATAGAATTACATGGCCAGGGTACCATGTGATTAATGCTACCGATGCTTCAAATTTTACGGTTGATAATTTTCTGCAGGGGAATGTTTGGTTGCCTCAAATGGGAGTTCCTTATATTCGCGAACTTACAACTTTTAATTAGAACACAAGAGGAGGAAAACGATGGATAAAGGAATATGAAAATGACTACATATTGATATATTTATTCTTTGCTGTTGTTTTTTATATACTTCAAAAGTTTTTCAAAAGGAAGAGCTGCAGGTTTTATTTGGTGGGTGTTCTGCTTCCTATGCTACGCATTGTATTTTATTTTGTATGATTAATGTGGTGAATATCATGAAAATTTTCACTTACATTTTCGTTTGTTGGAAAGATTGCTTCTCACTGATTAATGTTTTAAAAGTTGGACATTGAATTTCCAAACAACACAACCGTAACTAGAACGTCAAAATAACATAACCATTTTGTAGGAACAATTAGGATTCCAAATTGTGAAGAAAGGGATCAAGGAGGGGATGAATAGGTTGAGAGGAAGATAGTGATCAACTTAGGCTTATGAGAGAATAAAAGAAATTATATAAAAGGAATGTGTACAAAGTTCATGAAAGATTACTTATATACGAAACAATTCAACTAACTTTTTTTTTTATTTGTCCCACAAGTTGTAACCAACTTAACTTCCTCGATAGACTAAACCTGGGATGAATCTATGTTAAAAGGAATTAGTAATTTTTGAACATAAAAAATGAAAATTATCGATCTAGTAAACTCGTAAATGAATCATATATTTATATACCAGATGAATCGATGATTTGTTATAATATTGTTAATCAAAAAAGATGTCTAGATAAATTTAGAAGAAGGAATAGAAGAGGATCAGGATACTTTGATTTCTTATGATTTAGGCAATGCAAACATGATCATAAGTTGTGTAGAATACATATTAATTTGAATTGATAAATATTACACTCACTATTTGAATTGCATTTTTTTTATTAATTATGATTAATTAATGCTATTTATTCAACAAATTCGATTGATTGATACGGGTTGATTTTCTGTTACGAGCAATTGCGGAAACAATAGCCAGTTCGATAGCTGCTTCATCGGTTGCAATAGCGATGACAAAAATTGAAAAAATATTTCCTTTTAATTGGCGATTATCAAAAAAATCAGAAAAAGTTACGAGATTTATATTAACTGCATTCAGTATAAGTTCAAGACACATAAGGGCTCTAACCACATTTCGGCTCGTGATCAATCCATAGATACCAATAGAAAATAAATAGGCACTCAAAACAAGTACATGTTCGAGCATCATGGACCAACTCCTTATTAATTTTGATTCATTTCAATATGAACAACAATTCAACAGATTCAATTGACTAAAAAATATACCAAGTCTGGAACAAAAGAATATATCGGCAATAAAAAAAGAGTTTATACATAACATAGAATTGAAAGAAGAAAAAAAATCTTGATTTATATTACTAATTCTATAAAGATTTCTTACTGGCGAGCTACGACAATTGCACCTATCAAAGCAACTAAAAGAATTATTGAAATTAGTTCAAATGGAAAAAA
>Ga0315914_1009322_pt1 | contig 12678 bp, 8 predicted proteins | sample MpolenodulesMG_FD_203920 | JGI IMG/M metagenome (GOLD analysis project Ga0315914, IMG submission 203920) | Medicago polymorpha root nodule microbial communities from Los Angeles, California, United States - elongated nodules | ecosystem: Host-associated > Plants > Roots > Nodule | place: USA...
TCCCCTCCGTTAAAATCCCTCCCCTTCCCTCCCCTCCTAATTCTCGAACCAAACAGATCCTAAGTGTAAAGTAAAAGATAGTAATTTAAGAGTGATGCATAATATTAACTAGAGGGGCAAAATTGAAAACTAATTAATTAAAATTACATTAAAAATTGAAAATGACAAGTATTTTAGGACAATTTTTTACAAATATAATCATAACAATTATTGGACGGATTGAGTACTCAGTATATATTAGATGAATAAAGCTTATAGAAATGAAAAATGAGCAAATTAAATGCATGGAAACACATTCAATAATAATGAATAAATAATAATATCAAATAGTACAATTTTGGTTTAGGAAGATGTCCGTGGAAAAAATGTCAACTTCTTGATCTTAATGAAGAGGTAGCGTTACATACACACAAATACAAATAAAATTAGTTGACCACACACACAGTAATAAAGAAAACTAAAAGATAAATAAATTAGTTACATCACAAATTTTTTAAATTTGAGTTTGTCCCAAACAAGAAATTCTCCTTAATAAAACAACATACATGCCCAAATGAACAGTATGAAGTAGTGTCCAGTGAAAGTGATCATCCCCGCTCCTCCGTCATCACTTCCACGTGTTGCTGCAAATTCGTAAAAACTCAGGATCATTGGTGATTTTGTATACATCATTTAGAGCATCTCCGATAACACTTTTACTAAGAGAATTTTTATGTGACTCTCACATCCACGCCACTTTTTTTAAATGAGTCTCACTCATAATTTTACATCATTATATTTTAACAATAATTTCTTTGTTAAATCATAATTATCTCTTTTTAAGAGAATAATTATCTTATTTATGAAAATATGAAATTTTAAGATTATGAAATTTATCTGTACAATTATTTTTCTTCCAATATTTTTTTTTAATAATTTAAACATTATAAAAACAGTGGAATGCATGTTGGAAAAAAATTTGAAATATCTGAAGTTTTTTTTTTGGAAAGAAAGAAGAAATATCTGAAGTTGACATGCATATGTTCCTAACACTAGCAATACTTTCCTGTTTTTTTATGCATATGGTAACAAATCTCACAAGACAAGTATGCTATTTTTATTCTCTCAAAAATAAAAAAGTTTAAATATCTTTTTGATCATTTATCTTTTATTAAAAATTTGTTTTGGTTCTTTAACTTTTTTCTAAATCATTTTGGTTTTTTTTTAATCTTTTTTTCTAAATTATTTTAGTCCTATATCTTTTTAAAGATTGATATTTTAGTCATTTTGACATACCAAAACCAATGAAAATAAGGACTAAAATATCATCATTTTAAAAAGATAAAGGATTAAAATGATTTAAATAAAAAAGATAAAAGACCAAATATATATTTAAGTCAAGAAAAAAGTATGTTATTTTCCCTAGAAAAAAAACCTTTGTGGAGCCCATATTTATGAGAATGAGATTGATATATACAAAAGAGCTTGAACAACCAAATGAGACAACTACACTGCTACATTGTGAGTTCTTCATTTTAACTTTTGAAGTAACTTTTTGTTTGTCTTAATTTCCGTGTCAATGTGTGCATTGTTTTGTACTCTTTGGTTATAGATAAAGTTGTTCAAATAACATTATTTCTTTTTTGAAATATGGGATGGTTTGTAAAAAAACAAGTTATTTTATGATATTAATTGTGTTTTAACTGTTATCTTAAAATTATTTTTCCCTATTTTTTAATGGAATTATTTTTCACTATATCACAAAACACAATGCAAATTCACGACATGCTACTCCTATTTATTTAAAGAAAAACTACTCAGCCACGTGTATGTCACTTTGTAAGTAAAAGTTGTTTGGATTTTTTTTTGGGTGATGGCCGAGGTTTGAACCCGGACCTTGTATATATTATACATTGTCCCTACCAACTAAGCTCACGAGGATGTTTGGATTGATTTATTTTTAAAGTTACCCAAAATAGTCTATGCAAATAACTAAATTTATATGTATTATTCACATGTTTGTCAAGTTATTTTATAAAAAAAAAAAAAAACAACTTCGAAAGTTACCGTTTTTGTTAATTAGAATTTATGAATTAACATTTTTTTTAAAGAACTGATTCATAAGTTCAAAATAAGTCAATTCAAACGAGTTATAAGAATTGTTCGGTAATCCCAAAAATAAAAATAGAGAGAAATTGAGAGGCTTTTTACCTGGAGGTTGCAGCAATGACGGAGATAGACCTGGAGAAGAAGCTGCAATTTTCCAAAACGTAAAGTAAATTTCAGGACTTCTTTTTTAGAAGAAAATAATCAGGACATCGCTGCTTTAGATAAGGTAAAAAAAGTTTTTCTTATATTGAAGTAAATTATTATGTACCTTGAAGTTTGGTCAGATACTTGGTACCGTAGGCAAGATTCTTTTAAAATTTTATTTAATTTTTAAATAAAGTAAAACAAAAATATGACATGTTAATGAATAATTGTATGATATATATTCAACCAAGCTTCATATACTATTGTGTTCATGTTTAATTAATAGATAAAGTCTTGTATAAACCCAATTAATATGAAACGTTTTATTAATTTCACACATAGATATAAGTATATGGTACCTTTGCAGGAGGTGGGATCGAATTTGACACCACAAGAGTTAACAACTTTGACAGCCAAAGCTAGTTTAACACCAAAACTTTCGAGTAGGCCAGGAGTTGAAATTTGACAGAAACATGTATAATCGTGGGTTGCTTCAAAAATTTCTTTAATTGGATTGCAGCAAATGTCTGGTGGATGAGTAGAATTGAGGTAGTCTGTGCATGGCAACATCTTATCACCAGCACAAGGGGGAAGCATTTGTGCATCTACTAAGCTAATTACATTTATGTTAATTACTAAGATAATCAACAAAACCACCATCATCCTCATAGTAGACATTCTGCAATTATCCATATTGTTTTGTTCAACTTTGTCTCTTATGTTGAAAATGAATGTATGTTACTTTGGTTTGGTGGAGATATATATAGTTCCCATTGCCTCATTGGAATTGTTTATTTTTTTGCTTCAATTAATTAATTAATCAGCATGTGTCCCTTTCAAGAAAGTTGACACCGCAAACCAGAGAGTGTGTGATGGAGTTATTTTTGGGGAGATTCTCTACTATCAGAAAAATATTCTTACTTTGTCTTTATGTGTGTTTACAATTTCTCATTCTAATACCAACTTTACATTGATCCCAGTGGAATTGAACTTATTAAGTCATTTCTCGAGTCTAAACTTTGTAAATATAAAAAAATGTGATTAAGAGGAGAGATCTCACTACCGGTTGTCAACAAGGTTTTCCAAAAAAGAATAGTCATTGACAAAGTCGGTAGATGTTTCATATCAATAACATGACTACACATTTTAGTGACACCAACATGGTGTAGAAATAGTTGTCAACAAAACTTTTTCCCAAAAGAAAAAAAAAACTTCAATTTATTTATGGAGTCTTTCATATTTGGGAGATAGCTCAACCCTGGTAAAAAGATATTCCACTGTCGATTTGAGTAGTAGTCTCATGCAGGTACAATAGGTTTAAATCGTGTGAATAGCTTAGAGTGTCTATTGGGTGGATTAACAACAAAAAACTTTTAAAGACAATGAGTTTGTATATATTGATTTTGTAGTTTTTAATTTTAAATAAAATTCATGTTGAATATAAGAGTTTGGTGTCACATTAATAAATGTTGTCATCTTAACATGCACAAATTTACACATGATAGAAAAACCAAAAACTATAAAGAATCAAAATTGCACAAAAATGTGTAGGAGATTAAATTTCACAATCTTGATAATAATGTCAAAAGTAAAATTACGTCATATTAGTATTTTTACAAGTATTTATTAAAATAAAAATATAAACTTAGTATAAATGAGATCAACGAAAACCGAACCTAGGGAAAAAGATTAGACTCCTGTGTTATTCCAAATCAATGTTTAAATGTTTGATTGATATATACTCCATATTGCATTTTAAATACATAAATGCTAAGTAAAGCGAAACATTCCATCAAGAATTGCTCGCGGATAATTTTGATTGGTTGATTATCACCCCTGACCCACATGTATTTACCCCTGACCCACATGTTTTTCACAAGAAGTTTCATTTATAAAACTTGAAAATACACACACTCGTAAAATTTCTCGAAACATTATTCGGGACATATAGCATTACTCTTTTAAATAGGATTACCTCTGATTTATTGATCTAAAGGGAAAAGGAATTAATATGAGTAAGACTAAGAGGGTAGATGGGAGACAACTCTAATAAGCAGGAAGTACTACTCAAATGAGAAGATTTCCTCCCTTGACACCTAACGATTATGCTAAAAAATGGATGTTGACCTTTGATCTACTCATCAAGACATGGCTGGTGATATTGGAGCATTGATTGGTTCAAACCAAATGATAAGAGACTGTTTTTGACGTGCGTACCAAACAAGAAAAGTCTTATAGGAGCATTATGTTTTTAATTCTCCAACATGGATTGACCAACTTGTTAATGACGATCCTTAGCATCTTTTTTTGGCTAGTTGTTAGATGGACATAATGGAGGATATTCTAAATTAATTTCTATAGGCTAAAGGCTGGTAGAATCAAATTAAATATACATAAATCTTAATTTGTCAAATCAAATTATTCAAAATATAATACTGTAATTTCTCAAATGAATTGTACAATTATTAGCCTCTACATGGGCATGTTTAATTTATTCTTGGCTGGCTCAATGATTGTCTGATAAAACGTTTCATCGCTGATGAGAGACGATTGTAAAGCTGAAACTAGCTAGGAAGAGCCAGAAAAGGAAGAAAAAAATGGAGATGGTGAATCTAAGACAAAGATCAACTGAAAGTGAGCATGGTTGGCTACTTGTCTTGACTGATTGAGTTCTAGAGATCATTGCTCAGGTTTAGCGGTCCATTCAAACAGAAGTCATCACAAATTAAGGAATAAAATTTGATGAAAGTTACAATGCTTTTGCTGTATTTTAATACACATGGGTTTCACTGTATTAGTAGTAACAACGTTTATCTATATCTCCTTAAAAAAAAAAAAGTTTATTTATGTCAGCGTAGGTTTGATCCAATTGGTAAAGAATCGGTTCATGTTTTCATAAGGATTGAAGTTCAAATTTTATTGTCGATGTGATGACTTTTTTGTCGGTGGATAATATGCTAGTACATCTACCAACCTTATGAATTTTGTGACTTTTTATGTCTTTGTTGCGACCCTAAAATCCAACTCGACTAAACATTTATATCAAAATGATTTGTATCTACTATCTCTTTATAAGTACCCATATCAATCATATTTAACTTTATAGAGTATCCATATCAATCATATTTATTTAGAGCCAAAAATGGTTTAAGATGAACTTGCTTCTAAATGCTGTGAGTTTGGTGGTAATTTGGTGATTTTTTTATCATTCACCTTATTGGATGTCTATGAAGCATGGCATTTCAAAATCAATATGAAACCCATACCCGGTACTCATGCGTTATAAGTACCGAACACAAACCAAAATTAATTTTTTTAAAAATAAAATATTGGATGTTTTTATGGGTACGCATCTACATACTTTTTGAGTATTTACATGTGTATGCTTGTTAAATAAATATTTATTTTCTTTTACTATAAAAATTTAAATTAAGTTTTCTAGTTCATTTTTGTTAATGTTGATACTTTTTATATTATACTGTATGTATGTATATCTTAATAAAAGAATAATATTTCTCGACTCTTGTTGTGTAAATGTCCTTTTTATAACCTAATTTTCTTGAATTTGTATATTTATTTTTTAACTCTATCTTAATTTGTGAAATAGTAAATTATGAAAGACATGTCAGCTCTTTTTTCAAAATAAATTATTATCCTCAAACCATAAACTCTGATACCCTTAATAATAAGAGACAGCAAAGTGAACTGAAATAAAATGAAATGGAAACCCAAGTTCAATAACACCTATTTTGAATTGAGTTATAAGTGTGTGTAAAAAAAAATAGGGTTAATTAAGTTTTTAGTCCCCGTAAATATTCACAGTTTTGTTTTTAGCCCCTACAAAATAAAATCACACTTTTTAGTCCCTGTGACATTTTTCTTAAGCATTTTAGGGACTAAAAATGTTGATGGAAAAAATTTATAGAGACAAAAAATGCCGATGGAAAATTTTATAGGGACTAAAAAGTGTGATTTTATTTTGTAGGGACTAAAAACAAAATTCTGAATATTTATAGGGACCATTTACTTAATTAACTCAAAAAAATATAATTGAACAATCAAGTAGCTAGGCCACCTCTCAAAGAAAACAAACAATCTAGGTTGGCCTCAACTATATATTATATGAATTATTATAATAAGTTGAAATTTGATTAATTAGGAAGAAAAGCATACGCACGATTATTCAATTAAAATAAATTTTGTATATTATATTTTAGTAACACTTGCAGACAATTTCATAAACTTTATAAAATACATCATATTTAAGTGTTGATTTATTTGAGAGACTTAATTAAAAAAATATATAACTTAATATATGGTGTTTTTTACAGATATTATATGGTGTTAGAGGTCAATTTTTTGTATCAAAATAACAATTTTGTATAAAAAAATAAGTTTAATTATCACGCAGATCCTTGGAATATTTGAAAATATAAAACTTAATTGCATGTTTGATCCCTTATATTTATTTTAGTTTTTAAGTTGGTTCGATTTCAACATAACAACGAGCACGGGACCATCTAACACCTCACTCATGTGAGTTGGACGCCATGTGGAATATATTTGAATTAAAAATAAAAGAAAACGTTCATCCCTTCATCCATCATCTTTCAATATCATATTCATCATCCATCATTTTACAAACTCGGAAAATTTGCAATTAAAATAAAATCACAAATTATTTGTAAAATTCAACAACAGCACCTTTGTTCCCAAAACCACCACCACTACAGTATTAATAGCAACAGCAGAAGGCGAAGCTGATGCATTTTCGACGGCAGAATATGCAGCCAAATCAGCCCATGAAGATGAAGATCTCATAGTATCAAACCCAGAAATTACAAAAATCGAATTCAAACATTTTGATCTCGTAATTTGTCAAAGCAACAACGTTAATACCAAAAAAATTGAAAAAAAATTGTTGAAAAAACTAAAGAAATTCACCACTCAAATTCAAAGCTCTAATCCCATCCTCTTCAGAAGCTTTCGCCGTTACAGCACTCACCGGTGAAGCACTAATCTGCACTGCAACATCCACACCTTGAAGAGAAAGCGACGGCGAAGTGAAAGAACCATCATCCTCCTCTACTGCCTTCGGCATTGTCACTAGTTTCGGCTCCGATGTAGTTACCAACATCCTCATATGAATTATGGATTTGTTCTCAACACCACAACCACAACCATATTCTCCACCTTCGGCGCCACCAGACTCGTCAATGCCACCATTCACCAGATCACAACCACGACCTTGGAAGGAATGAATCTCAACCACAAATTCAACACATATTTATGAGTGATAAAAGAGATTGAAGGAGAAAGAAGCCTTAAAGCTTGATTTTGTTGTTCATTTTTTTCATTTTCCTTTTTTATTTATTTAATTCCATTTATAACCAAGTGGCTTTTTGTTTTTTTTTTAATTCAAATATATTCCACGTGGCGTCCAACTCACATGAGTGAGGTGCCACCTATGCGTTGACCGGGTCAAAATCAGATGGGACCTCTGTGTTGCAAAATGGGGTGAAGTTAGGGGGCTGGAAAGTGATTTTTTTTAATAGGGGGACAAAATTGCTACCAAGGCAAACATAGGGGGCCAAAAGTGCGTTTAAGCCTAAAAAGAAAGGAAAATAGGATAAAGATTAAAGAAACAGAATGAGGTAAATAAACCTTTACGCACGAGCCAGATTAGTCGCCCACCTTTGGTGGGTCGGAAACCGGTGCGAAAGCCAAAAAAAAAAAGAATGAGGTAAATAATAAAAAGAGTTTAACAAAAAAACAAAAATTAAAATTGATTTAAAAATTTAAATAAGAGATGGAAATTAAAATTAAAAACAAAAATAAAATAAAGAGAGAGGGCTCGACTTGGAACCAAAAAATGAAGTATTTTAAAATACCTCTCTGCCGAAATTTCCACTGAAACATCAGAGTCCAGTCAGGGTCAAGCGACACGTGTCAGTGGTATCTTAGGTCAAAAATTGGGGTATGACAATCAGCCTTCCATCCGCACCACCTATGTGCCTGGTTTTTCGGCGGAAGCTTAGGCTGTTTCTTTGGAGTGCACAGTTATGTCTGATTGCTTCGCCGGTGGTCGATGGATTTTCATGCGTCGGTGGTCGCTGATCTTCATCTGAGTTCGCAAATGGATGGAGATTATTGGGTCGGTCGCCAACGTCGTTGCGAAGGTTCTGATGTGTTGCTCCGAGCTTCTTTTGGTGTTCGCCGTTTTCTTTTTTTGTTTTCTTTTGTGGTATGTTTTCTTTTCAGGAAGATGAAGCTGGTGGAGGTTTGATCCGGATCTTGATTTGTTGTTAATCTTAAATCTGGATTTTCTAGATTTAAGATGTGGTTTCAAAAAGTTTTGTTTCATCTGTGGTGGATTTGATTCGCCAGTTGTTGCTCGAAAGAGTTTGGTGTGTAGTCGGTCTGTGTTGGCGGTGGTAGACATTAACGTATCTTCAGAACCGGTTAATCCGTCGCGGTTGTATGTCGTAGATGGACTGAGTTTCGTCGCTTGTTCATCGATATGGACTTCGATAGGTTTGATTTGGCCCAAAAGGGCACTTTGGCTTGCTGATGTTTTAGGGATATGTTGAATCTTGGATCGTCTCTGTGTTGGCAGACGATTCATACGCCTACCTAGATACTCTAAACATTCACTCTGTGTTTTTTTGCAGTTTAGTTTCGTATCCACACGTGAGTTCGTTGGGCTGTCTGCAGTAGTGTTGTTTAGAGTTGTTTTCCCTTACCACTTTTGTATTGAATTCTTGTATCACCCATTTGGGTTTGAGTCTGTGGTTATCTAGGTCGGGTTCATGTCCTCCCAATCTTGTACTTCCTTTTTATTTTAATTAAATTTCTCCTTTTCATAAAAAAAAAAATTCTTAAATAATTTGTTACTAGACCATTAAGTTTTTAAATAATTCATAATTGAGTTCTTGTGGATAATTTTTGTTTCTTTTTGGTAAAAAATAGTGAATAGTTGATAAACTAACTTATAGTGGATGAACTATCTATTGAACTGTCTTATAAGTAAGAAATGACATTAAAAATATTTATTTAATTGATATTTAATTCTTTTCAATTAAAATCACAGGAGTAAATTGAATTAAAAAATGATAAGCTATAAACTGCTAAAATCACCTTATCAAAAGATGTTATAAAATAGTCAAAATAAGCTATAAGTTAGTGAGAAAGTGACGATTACCAAACTGTTCTTTTCTACCCAAATGAGCTTAAAAGACATAAGGTATAAGCTATAAACACGCATCGACAATGAGTAAATACAATATTAAATATATAACAAGATCAATTCGTATTCTCAACGTTTTAAAATTTTGGATGAAGATATAACATCTCCCTCTCATACTCTCTGAAACCGTTGATGAATTGTTGCTCTAAGCACCTAGACTTCCCAACAAGGGTGTGGTTAGCAAAACGTATCACACGACAAAATACTTAACAGCCCATCAAATAAGTGGACTAAACTTTTGGAGTGGCCCATGTTGAAAACCCAACGAAAAATTTCACTAATAACTAAATTACACATATACCCTTGTGAATTTAGCAATATTCCAGATTGGAAAGGTATAACAGATAACGCATCATCTGATTGAAGAAGATAGTAACCATAGCAAGCAAGGTGGTTAGATAGTTTTATTTCCTTCAACTTGAATAAATGGCTACGCTTAACTTTGGCTTAGCCACAACAAGAAGTTTGAATGCTACTTCTGGTTTTCGAACTATAACCAAATCATGGAACAGAGGCAAATCCACAATTGTGTGTATTGGTCCAGGTCCTATTGGTCCTGTTGATTGGGTAACTTAACTAAACTTCAACTTTAACTAACTAACTAACTATTTGTTTGTTGATTGAAAATTTTGATTGATGTAGGACCCAGAAGGTGTACTAGGCCGGCCGAATACTGGCCACCTTGCAAGGCTTGAGTTTAAGAGACGGCTTGAGAAAGATTCTGATGCTCGCGAAGCCTTCGAGCGTCAAGTTCGTGAAGAGAAAGAACGTCGTCGAGCCCTTCGCGATGTTAGTTAACTTTATTTTGATACTTAAATGTGTGAGACGTTATCACAATAGTCAAAATTTTATAAACATTCATAAATGTGTGTTTTTTTAGTCATTTTGGGATTTGACTGTAACAGAAGTTTAGTCATTAAATGTGTTTGTAATTTCAATACTTTCAGGGACTATAGTAACATTGCCTTGAATATTTAGAGATCAAAATGACTATTACTCTAATTTAGTCCGTAGATGTATGACTATAAAGTATATATAATCCATCATGCTATAAAGATTGCACTAGTTCTGTTAGAAACTAAAATGACAAATTTTCATATAATTTGGAGATTAAATTGGAGAGGGCGTGAAACTTTGGAGACTAAATTGATTGTTTATTCATTTCTTGAATGATTATTTCTTTGTAGCCTTTTTTATTTTATGACGGTTCAATGCTTTAATATGTTATTTTTCATTTGCTTAGTCTCGTGATGTTCCGGATACTCCACAAGACATCATTGAATACTTACTTGACACTGAAGCTCAGGAGATTGAATTTGAGATTGCAAGAATGAGACCACGGTTCGTAGTACTTTTCAAATTAATGAAATTCATCTTTATATTCTGTTGTGATTGAGTACTTGTTTTATCAATGCACTGTGATCGACTCTCAAGTTCTGCAGATTAAACGATGAATTCTTTTTGGCATTAAAATCCGAGTTAGGACAGCTTCGATTTGCTGTTAACAAAACACAGGTATCTGACTCTTTTTGTTGGTTATTTCATCGAATAAATTATTCTAGTGTCTGGTCCTTTTTACAATGATGATTTCTGCAGCTTACAGAGGATAGATTGACTGAGCTGGAGGCTCTAGAGAAGGCCATACAAGAAGGAACAGGTTTGTGAAAATGGAATCCGAATAGAGTGAATCGCCAATTTAGTTCATGAAATTGTAGGGTGCTGGTAACTTTGTCCTTGAAATTAACAAAATTTCACAATGATCTCCGGATTTGAAAATTCTCAATCACATTAGTCATGTTCAGACTATTTCGCGGTCTAAATTGACTGAGTTGGAAAGAATCATGATCAGTGATTTTCAATATCCAGGACTGTTTTGATATATTAATAATTTGAAGGATTAAATTGTCAACACCATACCATTTCAAGGACTAAATTGGCGATTTGATTAATCGGTCAATCTGAACGAGAAATAAATACTTGTCTAGAAACTACTACTATAATGCAAGCTTACTCCTTGGTCGGTTGCTCCCATTTGCTTATGCAGATGCCTATGATAAGATGCAAGCTCAGCTCATAAAAGCCAAGGAAAACCTAACCAAAATCTTGACATCAAAGGATGTCAAAGCAACTGTATGTAAATTAATGTCCACAGTTCTTTATAGTTGATATTATTGGTTTTGTACTTCTGTTCTAGTCAAACTAGGTCTGATTTATCTTCAATACAGTTGCTGGAGTTGGTTGAGCGCAACGAGATTAATCGATCATTGTTGACCCTTCTTGATGAAAACATATCTAGTGCACATGGTGCCAACCAGGTAATATCAATTTAATGATTTTTCATCTGATTACCAGAATCTGTGTGTGGAATTGTCAATTTTGAAACAGGATAATTCCAGCATCATCCAGCTATAATCTTTAACTCATTACCCTTCTTAGAGCACGGCATATTTTTGTGCCGCCGAAACTAGAAACATAAAAGTTATAAATTGCCAGATTTAATTTACTGAACATGGTTTATATTTGAACATAACAGAACTTGTGGTGCACATACTTTATTAGTCATATTGAGATTAGTGCTTATTTTCCTTGTTGCAGAAGCAAGCTGCAGAATACATGGAGAAGCTCCGTGGGGCTGTTCTCAAATACATTACAGTTTAGTGTAGATAGTATGTTTTGTTTCTTACTTTATTATCATCATTTGTGGAAAACTGTGCCGTCGATAATTGTATCAAATATGCGATATATAATACTTTCTTTGCTATGATATCATAGTAAATGAGTTGTAAATTTTGAAATACCAGTATGTATGACTAATGTATCTTTAGTTGGAAATCTGGTAAAATTGTTTTTAAAATCACAATATACACATCCTGTTAATTGAGAATTTGGTTGTTTTTGTTTTTGAGTGATTTCAATTTTTCTCCTTCATGACTTAAATGTTCTGAACATAAGCTTGATGGATGATGAATTATACTAAGTGGCAGTAGTGGGTTTACATTGACAAATTAGATAGAATGTTAAATTTTATTGAGTAAATATTTAATAATTTGGTACTAAAAGTAGTCACTTTGAGTTGTTTTGGTCTTTTTTTTTTTTGTTTTTTCATCCTTTAGATAACGTTTACCAGTAGGAGGATGTGGCTAAGCAGATTTTTTCAAGGGAAAGCAGTGCCACTTAAAACATGTCAATAAAAGTTACTT
>Ga0315914_1009324_pt1 | contig 12678 bp, 11 predicted proteins | sample MpolenodulesMG_FD_203920 | JGI IMG/M metagenome (GOLD analysis project Ga0315914, IMG submission 203920) | Medicago polymorpha root nodule microbial communities from Los Angeles, California, United States - elongated nodules | ecosystem: Host-associated > Plants > Roots > Nodule | place: USA...
ATTGGTTAAATCTTTCCCATCCTGCAATATTCCGTTAGAATTTTTTTTAAAGAAATTTAATGAGATATATTGTTTTAAATAGGTCCTTATTACCCTTTAAAGATCTAATTGAAACTTAAAAAACTTCAAATAGATACATTTAATTAACAATTTAAAGGACTTATTTGAAACTTTAAAAAAATTAAAAGACCTATTGAAAACTTAAAAAAAACTTAAATACTTATGTGAAACTTAACAAACCTAAAGGATTACCTCAATATTTTTGTCAAACTTAAAGGATCAGAAGAGGTATTTCGTCAAAAATCTACCTGCCTCTATAATAATGAATTTAAAATAAAGGATAATTTAGTAGATTACATTCAATTTTCAATAAAACATTCCAAAAACTGTTTACTAAATGTACAAAAATAACACTTTGTTTAAAATTTGTTTGATTAGTAACAAATGAGTATTTTATCCAAATGAAAATGTGCACACTAGCTAACTTAGACCTTAATATTTAGAACAATCTAAAAATATTAAGGTCTAAGTTAACAAGTATGCACCTTTTCATTTATACAAAAAATCTACTTGTCCCCATTCAAACCAATATATCCCCTCCGGTCACTGATATAAGTAAAACTTAACTTTTTAAATACATTGAATAATTAATGTATCTACCCTATAATAAAGACTAGATAAATCAATTATTCAATGTATCTAAAAAGTAAAAATTTGTTTATAATAATGACCGGAAGAAGTATATGACAAAGTGTACACCTTTTCGTTTTGGGAAAAATAAATTGTCTCAAATTATACATCACGTTACAATATTAATGAATCATTAATATATTCTTTTTTTACCCTTAACTATTTCTGAATTTATATTTTTTTTTACTTCCTTAGTTTGTTTTTCTCATAACATTATTGAAAAATTTGTTTGTAAAATAACTCACAATTTTCTATTTATCATATAAAATTAATTAAATTTTTTAATTTATGTTAAATGGTTAAAATGGCTTAAAATTAATTATATCTCTTAATTAATAGGATATGTCATTATTTAGTTGATCATGAACAGATTTCATGAATGCAAATGCATTTTTATTCCGAGCTTTTAGTTGACAAATATTTTTTTACTTAGTTCTTTGATATTTAATGCCAATTATATTAGGAGAATCATTTGATCCTGGACAAAGGCCGTATATTTTTAAAACAAAAAACATAAGTCGAGTTTTCACATTGAATTGAATCTACATTATGTTCCACTTTAGATTTAATTATGGATTAATATACTCCTTCCGGTTCTATTTACAAGAAATAATTGACTTTTTAAATACATTGAATAATTTATGTATTTGGTCTATAATCTAAACCACATACATAAATTATTCAATGTATCTAAAATGTCAATTGTTTCTTGTAAAAAAGACCGGATGAAGTATTTATTATCGGTATTTTTCTCACTCCCTTTTACTTGTTTCTTTCACACAAAGATTTTCTTTCTCCTTCTAGTCATGTTTAAAATATATTTCAATAATAATACATATTGAAATATTAGAGTTAGTCTCTTACTGACTCTTGCATACAAAAGTAAATCATAAAAGGGTAAATTTATTAAACTAGAAAAAAGAGAAAACATAAGTAGTAAGAAAAGTGATGATTTAGAAGTAAGAAATAAATGAACAAAAAGCATATAGCGTGGAGTTATTTGTTAGTGACAACAACTAAATTTAACATACTTTAGAGTATGCATATGATTTACATGTTAAAATTTAGATGTATTTGTCAATTCTTTTTAGAAGGAGTATGCTCAAACTAAAATCGACCAAACCTTTTGTAATGTGATGCTTGAGGTCCAAACTCTTTAACTTATTATATTTTATGATTTGTATTGATTGTTGAAACATTGTAATGTGACTTTAGAGGTCCATACATTTTAATGTGAAATATGTTTTGATGTGTATTGTGATTCAAACACTAAATGAAAATGTATGAACATTATGTTGATTTTTATTAATGTGATATATATAATTTGTTACCTACATATAAGATCCTTATTGTTTGTGAAATGTATGATACAAACATGTTGAGTAGAACATGTTTGTTATAATGTATAAAGAAAGAATCTTACATTAATGTAAACAAATTCAGTAAATAAGGTTTATATCAACTAGTCAAATTCAGTCAAAACTAGATGCAAAACACGTACACTGCATGAGTTTGATTATAATGTATTTAAAATGATTTATTTAATAAAAAATCTATGATTTCTATAAATATATTTTCATTAAACAAAATGGCTGTCGGTTTTAAAAAATATTTGGCATTAATATTTATAATGATAATATATGCTCTTATCTATATAATCTATGTTAAGTTTTGACAAAACTTTTTTTCTTTTAATTTTATAATTTAAATATGTATTCTTCATTTTACTTCATGCTTCAGAGATATTATTCTGTTAGTTAGGTATGTTTCACCTTCAATTTTTAGGGTATAGTTTGTAAAAATACACTGTTTAAGAATAGTTAAATTTTGCTTAATGTCTATACAACAACAAGGTTGATCATATATAATTCAATTTATTACATATTAGATTTGAGAATTAATGTTGTTTGCATTACAATAACATTAAGTCAATTCACTTACACTTTTCAATGAAGACTTATTGTTTTATTTTCAATTATACATACCCTATAACTAATTAACTGTATGCTACTTTCAAAACATTACAACAATAGTAAAAAAAATTGATTTAGTAAAATTGTTATTTATTTTGACACCATCAATATATATTTTAATTTGTGTATTAAACCTTTAAACACACTTATTTTAAAAGTAAATAAATAGATCTCTTTATTTTAACTAATTACCACACTATCACTTAAATCACTATATTTAAACACTTAATATATCAATATAGTAGTCTATAGCGATTTGAGAAGGTCAAAAGCCTTTTCAAAATTTTGATAAAATTAATTTTAAAAATACAATGAATGTTATGTTTTGATGTAAATTGTTTTAATGAACAAATTAGCTAAGAGAAAAAGGGAAAAACAGAAAAAGAAAGAACTATGGATGAAGTAAAAAGGGAAATGTCCAACTTTACGATAATGATAGTTTGATGTGTGGTGAAAGTTTTGTGGTTTAGGTTTATAATGTATTGATGAATATATGGTGCATAGGAGTTTTCATGAGGGGAAAGATATCACAAAGAAAATGAGTTACTCCTCTCTCATTTTTTGCATCTCCTTTCTCTTTTGCTCTGAATTTTTGTTCATCCATATTTAAACTCACAAAATAGGTTAAGTTCTTACGGAAAAAACAATAATAAATTGTATTCTTGGTGTGTATGGTAGTAGGAGACCAAAGATCAAAGTTGTTGAAAATACAAACAAAGCATAACAAATTATACTCTTGATGCACATGATAACAGGAGACCATAAACGGGAGTTGTTGCAAGCATGTACGGACTTTGGCTTAAAAATGAAAAACACGATATACATTATTGGTGTAAATTAATTTTATATTGACATTCAATAAGAATAGAGTATCTTACAAGTGTTTTCAAAAACAATTATAAGATAGAACTACCTAGTATTCACAATATATTTCACCTCCTAAAAGCTCCTCTGCACCATGTATTCATCAATACTCACTCCGTTCCTTTTTAAGTGTCTTTATAGGGTAATTTTTTTGTTTCTTTTAACTGTCTTTTTAGTATTTTAAGAGTACGATTTGTCAATTATACTCTTTGTCAATCACTCTTATATTTTTCTATAAAACTAATTAATGTTATCTATTTGAAAAACTAAAGTTTATTTTTTTAAAACAAAGTTTGTTTCTTGCTATCTTCAAATTTAAACAAATTTTGTTACAAACAATGGTTTCAAGAAGAGTTAAACTTCTACAAATAAGATGAGTAGTAATTGTTAAAAAATTTAAGTGCAAAGTAAAAGAACAGATTTGAGGGAAGAAAAATAAAAGACTCGATGAATGTTCAACATGAAAAAAAAAAGTGAAAGTCTCGTTGGAATTGCTGATGAGACGTGAAGAGGGAGCAATAGTTGAAGACTCATTTGACAAGATACAAAAACAAGAACAAGATGCCAATGAAGAAGAAGTTTCATCAATATAATTTTTATATTGACTTAAAATAATTAAAAAGATGTGCACAACATTTAGAAAATTGACAATTATTTGTTATGAGATAGAGAGTGCGCAAAAAAAAAAGGAATTTGTTGGAGAAAAAGATAATAACTGACAATTGTTTGTTACGAGAGATAAATAACATATTAAATTTATTGGAAAGATAAAGTGTGTGCAAAAAATAGGAATTTATTGCTGGATTGAAATGAGGGTATAATAGGAAGAAAATGTGCAAAAATACACATCGTTATTTTGGTGTTAATTTTCTAAAAAGACACTTAAAAAGAAACGGAGGGAGTACAATATAAACCTATACAACAAAACTTTCACCACACATCAAACAATATTTTTCGTAAAGGTGAACATTTCCCTTTTTTCTTCTTCTATAGTTCTTTCTTTTTCTATTTTCCCCTTTTTCTCTTAGATAATTTTCGTAAAGGTCTATAGCGATTTGAGAAGGTCAAAAGTCTTTTTCGTTAAACACAATGACTGTCGATTTTAAAAATATTTGGCATTAATATTTTTAATAATAATATATGCTATTATCTATATAATGAATGTTAAATTTTGAATGTTAATATATGGCTCTGCACACTTGAACAAATATTAACATATTTAATTGAACTTTTAATACCTTGTTATCATCAAAACTCAAGAGGCATTGTTTAAACTTATTTTGTTCCAACCCAATTTAATGTGGTTAAATTTTGGATCGATTTTTGGATAACCAAAGTACAAATTGTAACCTTTTTTTTAATTAATAATTTAAAAAAAATGGTAAAATAATAGTTTTGATACAAAATATAACATATGATTTATTACACATGAATAGTACCGAATAACAATGATTGATTATCTTTGAAACATATGAAATTGTAACAAAATATATTAAATTAAACTAATATGTAGTATTAAAAAAATTAAAAGGGAAAAAACAATAGCTTAATATGATATATCATACTTATAAAAGATGGAAATATGTTTTTAAATTTTTGTGTGGTTCGGTTTTGAAAACTCAATCCAAAATCCAATTCAATCCGAGCGGTTTTAAGAAAATGACATCCAAATGCATTCGATTTTATGCGGTGTTCGATTTTTTTAATCGATTTACGGGTTTTATTTCGGATCGGTTTGAATTTAAACTTAGAGGTCACCCCACTTATATAACATGTAGTAAAAAGATCCTTTCATATGTTTCTGCACAAATTGATCATATTATTCCAATAAAGATACTATCAAAGGGGTGACTTCCAATTCATGCCAACACTATCAAATTACAGTTCATGCCAATTTAATCAATTTGATATTCCATAATTGAAAAAATAAAATAAAAAGAGAAGATTTGCACCTACCTAAACGGTTCCAACTACCAAATTTGAATAGTGAAATATGTGTTATATGTTACTCACTTCCACGTATAACATCTTACTATTTCTGTCTTTGTTTCTTGGTCACTGTCTTGCCACGCTTCATGTTCTTTCCTCTTTCATATGATTCACTATTGCCACCCCCCACTCATAACACTTCCATGGCTTCACGTTCCCCTCGGCTTCTATCACTTGCCAGAAGAGCCTTCTCTTCTTCTTCTTCTCAAGCTAATGGTGTTTCCTTAGTTCAAGGAGCTTCCAGAGGAATCGGTCTAGAATTCGTAAGAATTTTCTTACCTCAAAAACAATGTTTGGCATTTCTCACATGGTCACTTTTCTTCATGGATGTCACATTTTTCTCTGTTTTTTAGTCTTTAGTCTAGGAAGCACGGACACAGACACGGACATCAGACACGTCGTTGTGGACACCGGTACGTGCCGGTGCTATAGAGTTTTTAGTTACTGTGTTGTGTTTTGTTTTGTATTGCATAGGTGAAACAATTGTTAGAGAAGAATGATAAAGAGCATGTTGTTGCTACTTGCCGTAATCCTAATGGATCAACTGGGCTTCTTCATTTGAAGGATAGATTTGTTGATCGACTTCAAATTTTGCCTTTGGATTTGACTGTTGAAAGTTCTATTGAGGTTATGCTTCTTTTTCAATTCATTGTTTTTCTTTCTCATTTTTAGATATAGTATGTGTGAATTTAGACTAGAAGGTAGATGCTAAAGTTAATATGGATAAGGATGGATATGAGATTTGTGACAAGGTTTAAGAATATGTTTAGCTAATATTTAACTTTAGGTTTAAATATGCTATTAGTACTTGTGAATATGTCTCCTTCTACGTGGTTAGACTCAATTGGTTAATGAGCTTCAGAACAAATTGTTTGTAGAACACAAGTTTATATCCTCGAACAATCTTTGGTCAGATTTTACACTAGATTACTACAGCCCCTTTCCCTTCGTGCCGGAAAGTTAATATAAAAAACAAAATATGTCTCAATTTGCATTTTGTCTGTGCAAAATTGTTTTTTTCATTTGATTTGTTGCTATGCTTGAGTAACACTTCAACAATGGTACATTGGATAAGTGAGGCTGTGTATTCTCCAATTAGTAGCTTGACATATTGAATCTTGCCACATTAGAATAAAATTTTGCCTCACTATAACCATTGACATTCTTAGTTGTATCAGAAATTCAGCATTCAGCAGGCTTATCAGTATCCACCCAATACCTTTTATCTTTTACATAAACTAATGCCAAGTCATCAAAATTGGGGAACGATTTCGTATACAACCCTTGAGCTTAAATGATATTGCACATATCCACCTTTGTTTACTACCCTGATCAGTGATATCAATCGCATATCGCGGAAAATAACATTTTGTTCAAATTCTACTATGCTACCGTGTTATAGTGCTGCTATGTATAATCACTACTTGACACCCACATTGTGCCAGATAGCATATCGCAGAACAATAGCTGTTTGTTCAATTTCGCTATAGCGCTATATCTGCTATTTGACAACACTGACCCTGATTAAGTTAACTCACTTGTCAGTTCCAAAATGGGAACTTTTGTCTAGGGAGGATTTACAAATATAGCGGCCTTTTTTTTATCAAAACTGATGTTAGGTCATGATATTGTTGCTTTTTACACAATTTAACGTGATCAGCTATAGGCTTTGTTTAGGCATTAAAACATCCCATTGTTAGATTTAAAAAATCCAACAACCTATTCATTTGTTAAGCTTTGTGTATTCATAATATTTCAGGCATCCGCATTGTCAATAAAAGAGACATATGGCCATCTAAACCTTCTCGTTAATGCATCTGGGATTCTTTCAATACCTGAGGTATTGCAACCAGGTAAAATTTTGTTTCATTCTTTGGTAATGGACATAATAGAATATCCATTGCCTAAGTTTTTCTTCATGTGTTCCATGCCCCTTGCACGCACTAAAAACAGAATAATCAAAAGGATTAAACAAGATCGAAAGAAACGGAACATAAATTTGTAGCAGATTTGTGAGAAAACGGAAAAAAAAAAAGTAAGAGCTTTCACCTGTATAGATGGGAGTGTGTGATGGAGGCTAGTGATGTATAACTGTGAGCTAAAACTATCTATTATCATGTTTTATGTTTCTTACAAATATGTGTTAGTTGATTATGTTAGTTATCTATATTATACAGAAACCACATTGAACAAATTGGAGAAGTCATCTTTAATGCTTGCATATGAGGTTAATGCCGTCGGTCCTATCTTGGTTATCAAGGTAACATCAATCTGAATTTCATTACAGTTTTTTTATTCGTTTATCTATTTATGGATAATTTTAGAAGTAAAATTGGGTTCTTTATGTGTATGAGGTTATAGAAGACTTAAGGCATGTAGTTTGAGTCAAAATTTTGTATCTAAGTCTGTGAATTTCTAAATCAGCACATGTGGCCTCTTCTTAAAGCTGGAGGTGCCATTGGGACGGAAAGAAGTGGTGCAGTTGTGGCTAGTTTGAGTGCAAGGGTTGCATCTATTGGCGATAATCGTCTCGGGGGTTGGCATTCGTATCGATCTTCAAAGACTGCTCTTAATCAATGTATGACTCTTTTTTCTTGATCACTGTCCTATTATATTCATTATGATAAGTGCATCATTGGATCATGAATTTCTAGTCCTCAAAATGCTATTTCTAGACATTGGTTGGTGAATTATACATCCAAATGAATTTGATATTCAGCCTGTTTGGATTAGTTTATTTGAGCTAGTCTACTGGCATAAGCACTTACAGAATTATTTGGGATAGCTGCTTATGGCATGTTTATAAACGGTTTTCAGCTTATTTTCATAAGCTATCCTGAATAGTTTATAAAAACAGCTTATAGATTATATGGCAACAGATTGACTTCATTTTATCTTTTGTAAACAATGATATGATAAACTGTTTGAAATGGTAATCATAAGAGCTTTTGTTTCCGCTTATATTCAAACAGTGTCGAAGACGATCTCGTTGGAGTTTGCGAGGAAGAAGGATCCAATCATATGTATTCTATTGCATCCTGGTACAGTTGACACAGATCTTTCTAAGCCATTTCAAAAAAATATTGCTAAAGAAAAGCTCTTCACCAAAGAGTACTCAGTCCAAAAGTTGTTGCACATCATTAACAATGTGAAGAGCCATGATAATGGCAAGTTCTTTGCTTGGGATGGTCAAGAAATTCCTTGGTAATCTGTCACATTTATGTCAAATAACATAGCATGTATGATACTGATGATAAGTATAAAAGCTGTACTCAAGAAGAAAAAAAACTACTAGAAAATTGTATTTCATAATAAAATTCATTGATTCATTCATATTTGTTGTTGAAGATAAAGGAAATTCAACTACCTGACATGTTTTTTATTTTATGTTTACCATAATTTCCAGTTAAGGCGACAGTTACCTAGCAATGTTGTCAAAACAGAATTGGATCAGTCGGTTCAACCGGTTTAATCAGGAATTGGAAAATCTTCTGGTTGGTTCAACCACGGTTGATTGATCCTTTACTTTTAGAGTCGATCAAACCCGATGGGACAATATTTAATCAGTTTGAACCGTGGTTGATTTAACTACTTCTTTTGCTTTTTTTAAAAATCAATATTTATTTATTAGTGATCTAGTTCGTCGTGGTTGAATTGATTGAACCAACTGAAAATCTTGTTCGTTGATCTTCGGTCTGGTTTTAAAAACATTGATTATTGGTCGGGTATGGGAGAAAGAATATAGTGATGTAAAGGATTACTGTAATTGAAAATGATAAGATTCTAGATGATGTGACTCGAGTGCAAACTTTGAACTAAGCTGACCAATTCGTTACCAATCAAATTGTCACGGAGATAAAACAACAGTGTAATGTATTACTGTTCAATATTAATTCTCACAGCTTACAAGATGAATGTATCTTACAAAAACAAAAGATAATAAGTAGATTTTTTTACATGTGTAATATTCGTGAATCACGAGCAACGCCAAAGCTAACCATTTTTGTACAAGGAGGTAAACAATAAAGAAATAAGATAAATTATATTTTGAACGTTGTCTTGACAATTTTTATTATTAACAAAACTCTTTTTATAATTTGTAATTGCTTAAAAGATCATAAATGTCAAAATAAGACATAATACATCTATCAAACAAGTAGATATCTTTTAATTTTTTTATTTATACCAGTTTTCGACAAATAAACACATATGAGTTAGCTAAATATATATTATTTAAACGACTCCCCTAAAAAAAAAATATTGGGGTAGTAAATATAATAACATATTGAAATAAAAATAAATTTTGAGGTAGGCAAAGCTACCGCATTCAAATGCCATAATTTCACATTCTAGTCATATCTTATCTCTTTTTACTTAGACATATAAATATGGAGGAAATATGTAGGACCGATTGATAGGAGCCTACGGTCTAGTCTATGTTATACTCAATTTATAATTTTTATTATAAATTATTTGTTAAAGTATCTAAACCGTCTCATATCATGAATTTTAGAAGTTTCATATATTCGGTATCCATATTGTATCGCACCCGTACAACGTATCCGACTTCATAGTTAGGTGTCCATTTTTTTGTTATATTATTGCACGGATATTTTTTAGGTTAAAAGAAACCACTTTTGCAATAAAACATTTCAGTTTCTTTAACAAAATAAAACATTTCAGTTATTATTATTATTTATTGAAAAGGGAACTTTTCAAATAACGTAGTAAGTTTTTTCTTCTTTTTTTTTTAGGTGAAAACTTCATAACAAATTTTAGCTGAAAAAAAAAACGTACTTAGTTATTAGGAATATGTTAGGACTGGAAGTTTTTTTTAGGGTAGTATTTCATTACTAAAAACAGTTATTTTATGTTTCTCTTCTATAAATTGAAAATGAAAAACAACTCTTCTATAATTGAAGACACTGAAAGAAGAAGAAGAAGAAGAAAAAATGGCTTCTCTACTTGCTGTAAAAGACTTTTCTCCAATTGAAGATGCTGAAACTATCAAGAATGCATGCAAAGGTTGTCTTTCTTCAATTTTGTTTTGTCAAAGTGTTTTGTTTCTACTTTCTAATAATATTTAACATATTCATGTCTAATAACAAAGGGACTCAATTTTATTCGAGGCATTGTCGGAGTACTAAATACGTGATTTTTATTATGTACAGGATTCGGAACAAATGAGACTGCGATTATATCTGTACTAGCACACCGAAATGAAGCTCAAAGAAAACTTGTGAGGCTGGCTTATCAGGAAATTCATCATCAGGATCTTATAGAACAGCTCAAAACTGAACTTTCAGGAAACTTTGAGGTAAAAATATTACAATTCATAACACTAATATTCAACAAGTTTATTCCAATTAATTGAAATAGGTTTCAAAATTATCAAAAATATAAAATATTTTAGCTATATGCTTTGAATGAATCGTTCTAATTGCCAAATATTCATACCATTGAAATCAGAGAGCCATTAGCCATTGGACAATGGATCCAGCTGAGAGAGATGCTACACTTATTAATGAGGCATTAAAGAAAGCAACACCAGATTACAAAGTGATTATTGAGATTGTTTGCACTAGAAATTCTGAAGAGCTTCTGGCTTTAAAGCGTTCATATCACTCTCTTTACAAGCATTGCCTTGAAGAAGATGTTGCCTCTCAAACTACTGGTGATAGTCGCAAAGTATGTGACTCGTAAGCTGTGCATATTTACATGGACAATGTTTTGAACAAGTGCAACAAAATGGAATGTAACTATTTTTCATGCAGTTGTTGGTTGCAGTTATAAGCACTTACAAGTACGATGGAGATGAGTTTGATGAGAATGTGGCTCATTCTGAAGCAACCATACTTCATCAATTGATTGAAAAGAAAGCTTTTAACGATGATGAAATTGTTAGAATTTTAAGCACAAGAAGTAAGAAGCAGCTATGTGTGACTTTCAATATCTTTAAGGACTTGTATGGCACAACCATTAATAAGGTAAGATGACTTTCAATACACACACATCACAGTCTTTCAGAAGTTTCCTTCAAAAGATTTCTCAAAGACATGATATTACGAATTTAAATTCATGCAATAAAATCAAGGATATCATGGAGTCAAAATTTGTTGTTTTCAATTGTAGGGTTTATCAGGTACTCCAATTGATGAATACATTGTAGCACTGCGTACTACTGTTCGTTGTATCGATGACAGCCAAAGATATTTGGCCAAGGTAACCAAAGTTATGAAAATATTTTAGTGACCATTCTCTATTTGATAATTTCTTTATTTTATAGTTTTTATTAAACATATGTATGTTAACTTGATTTAGGTGTTATCTCACGCCTTGAATGATTTGGCAAATGAAGAAAATGGTTTGAGTCGTGTTATCGTCACTCGTGCAGAGAAGGACTTGAAAGAAATCAATGACCATTTTTTGAAGAGAAACAATGTCACCATTCATGATTCTGTTGCTAGGAAAACATGGGGAAATTACAAGACTTTTATCCTTGAATTGTTGGGAAATGAATAAGTTCAACTTTTTCAAATAGAGTTTAGCCGAACTTCACTAGAATAAGTTTACTACTATCTCTAAGTTTAGCAGAACTTCACTAGAATAAGTTTACTACTATCTCTAAGATTTAGAAGCAAATAAGATAATTTTCAACAAAAATAAATGTTACCTGAACCAATAAACTAGCTTATTTTTGCAACCACAATAATGTAGTTTATCAACAGATAGCACACTTAAATCATGCACTTGGCATTTAATCAAATTTGTTTTAACCTATGTATATCTATATTTCTCATGGTATGTTATCACTCACTCGTATTAATAAATTTTCTTCCTATGCATGTGAAAGTGTTAAGTAGTTGAGGAGATGTAAACCTTCTTAACTTACAAAAGCCAACTAACATTAAGTATGCCCCATTGGATTGGAGGAAATTTAAGTGTAATTCATTAAGCTGCAAGCCTAGAACTACAACTTTTTTGTTCAATAGTAATTATCAAAAGTAAAAAATAACCGTAGTTCGGGGAAAATGAAAAGATAAAATCAGAACAACCAATCTATATGCTGCATCTTCTTTCATGTACTCAACATTGCAAAATTAAATTAGGATCACGCTATATATCCTACGGTATCAAAATGGTATGTTCTGAACCATCCAAG
>Ga0315914_1009326_pt1 | contig 12677 bp, 10 predicted proteins | sample MpolenodulesMG_FD_203920 | JGI IMG/M metagenome (GOLD analysis project Ga0315914, IMG submission 203920) | Medicago polymorpha root nodule microbial communities from Los Angeles, California, United States - elongated nodules | ecosystem: Host-associated > Plants > Roots > Nodule | place: USA...
CTCTACTAGTCCTCTACTTGCCATATATTTTCTTCTTTATCCTCTTAACCCTTATAGTACAAAAGATAAGAAAGAAGAAAAGTTACCCGACTTATAACATACCGCCTGGGCCTAGAAAGTTACCAATTATAGGAAATATACACAATCTGTTAAGCTCTCAACCCCATCGAAAATTAAGAGACTTGGCGAAAAAATATGGACCAGCGATGCATCTTCAACTTGGAGAGGTTTCTGCTATGGTCATTTCATCCCCCGAGTGTGCAAGCGAGGTGATGAAAACCCATGATATTCACTTTGCATCAAGGCCTCAAATCCTGGCTACAGAAATAATGTCTTACAATTCCACAAGTATAGCTTTTGCTCCATATGGTAATTATTGGAGACAGCTACGGAAAATCTGCACACTGGAGCTTTTAAGCCTAAAAAGGGTCAACTCATACCAACCAATTAGAGAAGAAGTGTTTTTCAATCTTGTCAAATGGATTGCTTCACAGAACGGAATTCCAATCAACATTACTGAAGCTGTACGTTCTTCAATATACACAATTGTTTCGAGGGCTGCTTTTGGCAATGAATGCAAAGACCAAGATAAATTTATATCAGTGGTAAAACAATCAATAAAGGTTGCAGGGGGTTTTGACTTGGGAGATTTGTTTCCCTCAGCTAAATGGTTACAGCTTGCTACTGGTATGAGGCCTAAGCTTGAGAGGTTTCATCGACAAACGGATGAGATATTTGAAAACATCATCAATGAGCATAAAGAGGAAAAGTACACAAAAGCCAAACATGATCAAGGTAAAGTAGAAGAAGATCTGATAGACGTTCTTTTAAAATATGAGGACGGTAGCAACCAGGAGTTTACCTTAACAAAAAACAATATCAAGGCCATAATCCTGGTAAGCAAATTAATCTCTTCCAAATACATTCAAAGAGAAATACTTGTTTACTCCAGTAAAATTTAAATTTTAACTGAAAACCTTCCCACATCTTATATGTCATATCTGTAGCGTTGGATGCTATATGCATGTTGACTTTTTATATATCACTTAAGACATTCTTGGATTAGCTTAACCTTATTGATAGCTACTTTTCAGGACATTTTTGGTGCTGGAGGTGAGACATCAGCAAGCACCATTGATTGGACAATGGTAGAATTGGTAAAGGATCCAAGAATTATGAAGAAAGCACAAGATGAGGTGAGAGAGGTTTTCAAAATGAAAGGAAGGGTTGATGAAAATTGCATCAATGAACTCAATTATTTGAAATTAGTTGTCAAAGAAACCTTAAGGCTACACCCTCCAGCACCTCTTTTGTTACCGAGAGAATGTAGTCAATCATGTGATATAAATGGTTATCACATACCGATTAAGACTAAGGTGTTAGTCAATGCTTGGGCAATTGCAAGAGATCCAAACTACTGGACTGAACCAGAGAGGTTTTATCCAGAGAGATTCATCGACAGCGATATTGACTATAAAGGGAGTAGCTTTGAGTACATTCCTTTTGGTGCCGGAAGAAGAATATGTCCAGGGAGCACATTTGGTTTGACAAATATTGAGCTGGTCCTTGCAATGTTGTTGTATCATTTTGACTGGAAGCTTCCTAGTGGAATAACAGGTGAAGAAATGGATATGACTGAGGAATTTGGACTCACGGTGAGAAGAAAAGATGATCTTTTATTGTGCCCTTTTGTTTATAATCCTTTGCAAGGTACATGAGCTTCACTAGAAGAAACTGAAAACTTTGCTAGTGTACCGATAAGAGTGCCGAAAACATACCTTCTTCCAGTCGAAATAAGTTGGCTATGCTTGGCTAGAAGAGTTAAAATAAATAAAGATTGTTCAACTTAACCATGTTTACTAGATTGCATATAGTAAATAGTTTTCATTCAATCTTAATTTAATCTCTAATTTATAATATTCAAATCAGTTCCTGAATTTAAATAACTAGCGAATAAATCGACATCCTTAAGCCCTATTATAAGGGATTGAAATTTACCTTTCCCTCTCCTTTCAATACAAACCAGATGCTAACCCTTGCATTGAGCTTTTTAATACCTACCAGCCTTCTATCTTTTTGCATAATGCTTTCTAATAAGATTTTCAACACAAGGCTTCGGATTAAATCTATATTTAAATCGTACCTTATTTTCTGATCACATTCGAAATGTTTTGATTATATCAATTTTGTACTGGTTTCAAAACATTATGCATATGTTTAGATAATATATTTACATGAAAAGATGTAATTGAGTCAAGACGTAATCCTAATATTGTGACCACTATATACATAAACTATAACTTTCTGCTATTTGTACATTTTTAGTCATTTTCTTTTTACCACTTAATTTATTTTTCACCATTTGAAAAATTTCAAAATAAGAAAATAAATTATGACTTATAAAAGTGCATATATACGGATGAAATCTTATAACGAAAACTCCTAGCTTAAACAACAACCGATGCGATGTAATAGGAAGAAAAGCTATGCTCAAATATATACTTTTCTGTATGATTCAATATTCACTACATTATTTAAACTTTAAAGCAGTGTTGTTAATTGCAGTTCACAGAAAATAGCAGTCTATTCAAATTCTGCTACACCATAGCACTGTCTTAGCTGCAATTAAACAACAGATTCTACTAGTTCGTGTATTGCAAAACACTAGCAATTTGTATAACTTCCTTTATGACGCTATAGTGCCGCTATTGTCGCTATTCGACAAAACTGATTGAGAGAAATCAGGACTCACTGAGGCACCAGAGGACAGAGCATCTCTTGCATAATTTGGTTCCCCGCTCTTCTGAAAAGTCAAAACCATATCAATGCTTACTCTGTCCAATGTTGCAATCTTGCTTCTCAATGTATAAAAAAACAGTTCTGGGACATGTATATCAAATTATAATGAGTAAGTTTTAATAATCCTCAGGCAAAAATACACAGTAGGTATAAAATCTAAATTAGCAGCATTTCAAATACTCTTTAAATTGAGTTCTGTTTCATAGGCCATAAATGTGATTTCATGATGTCATGAAATTAACATATCTTACTTGGTAGCAGTTATAAACATGATCATTTGTAATTAGAATGAACATGAACACAAAATCACAACAAGCAGAACAAAAAAAAGTAACAAAGTGTCCTTACAAAATACATGATCGTTCATTCAACTGGTGTATTTCATCGAACACCTCAAAAGCAAATTTGTGAATCAAAAATCAGAGGAATATTGGATTATCGTTGCATCATGCACGATATCAGAGGAAGTGTGGTTTCACAAATGGTGCTCCAGTGCTCCTTGTTGCGACAAGAAATACAAAATGCGTTTAAGGAAATATTGGACCATGAGGGGGAGCTTTGTTGAGTTGGATCATCACATTGGATAAAGAGCAAGACACAAGTGTTGGACACCACATCTTAACTAAAAACCTTAAAGCATAAAGTTTAAGGTTCCTCTTACTTATATATTGCTCAACACTCACTTTTCCATCCGATTTGAGACTACTCACACGGGACACATCACAATATTTTCTTATAGAAAAATAGATTGCATCTTTCAAGTACCAAAAAATCGATTCACACTAGCAGTAAACAGTTATGTATGTTAAGACCTTTATGGTCACACAATTATTAGACGGTAATAATAAATAGACTAATCATGTAATTTTTTTTTTCTACTTGTGAGTAACCTTATAAGTAATAAGTTTGAACTAAATGACTTGTTGTCTTCATTCCATAAGTGGCTTCTCCAGCAATACCTATAATTATGGGATTCAAACACTTAGCTTTGTTGTAATCGAGTCAAAATGTGATCCCAACATTGTGACTGATAAACTATAGTTTTCTACTACGTTTGTACCGCTTCTATAATTTTCTTGTTACCACTTTCATTTATTTTTGACCATTGCAAAAATCACAACATACGAAAATAATGGATGCAATCATGCAGTGTAATTGAAAGAAATCAGGACTCACCAAGGCAACAGAGGCCAGAGCATCACTTGCATAATTTGATTTTCTGCTTTTCTCGAAACCGTCTCAATGCTATGTTCAATCTTGCAATCTTGCTTCTCAATGTATGAATTATGAAAAACCAGTTCTAGAATAAAATAGAAATGAGTAATTTTCAATTAACCTCAAACAAAAATACACAATAACTTAAAATATTATTTTGAGTAGGACCATCTTAAAATGACTATTTAAAACGGAGTTCATTCTTTCCATTATTCTCTGAAATTCCCAGTTCAAAACCAACAATGGCTACAACATTGGAAACAATTTCATCAGCATTAAACCTAATCGAAACGAAGAAACAAAATCTCAAAAACGCATTCGAAAATCTCCAATCCCAATCTTCACTCCCTCTCTCATGGCTTCAACTCGATTCCCACTTCACCTCTCTCCAACACTCTCTCACTCACCGCTTCCAATTTCTCCAATCACTCGAACAACAATCCCAATCCCAAACCCTAATTTCAAACGATAACTCGAATAAATTGAGGGTCCTATGCGAGAAGATGGATGGTACAGGTTTAAAGAATTACGTTAGCGACAATTTCAAGGATAAAATTAGGGTTCAAGCGGAACTTCGCGAAGGATTGCGTTTTTCACCGGACGCTGGGATGATGATTCTGGAATCATTGTAAGGGTTTTATAGAGTGAATGGAAGTTTCATTATGAGAGAAATGGGGAGGGTTTGTGTTATGTTGTTGAGGGTTTTGAGTGTTTCTGGTGTGAATGTGAGTGGTAAGGCAAGGGAGAAAGCGTCGAAAGTGGCAATTGGTTGGAAAGTGAGGTTGATGGGTGATTGTGGAAATATTTTGGCTGCGTTGGGTTTTTTGTATTTGGTTTATGCTTTTGGTATTGTTAATGAATTTAGTGTGGATGAGCTTGTTGAATTTGGTGGTGTGGCTGCTGTTAATGGCGAGTTTATGCCGCTTTGTCGGGATATTGGTTTGACGGATAGAATTCCTGGTAAGGCTGTTGAGTTATTCTAAAGAGTTGAAGTTGTTTGAGATGTTTATTCCTAGGATAACACTTGTCTGTGTGTGTTTATGTTAGAATAGGAATTAGGATACAGCTATGAAGCACAAACACTCCTTGGATTAGGCTTGTCCACAGCACTGACACTTGTAATTACACTGCATTATGTGATTTTTTCAAATTATTAGCTAGGTCAGCGTGTCATTGTCAGTGTCCGGTGTCAGTGTTTGTATTTGTGCTTCATAGGGATACAGTTGTGTAGCAGCAATGCTTCTCACCAAAGGCGTGTTTGGTCTCCAACACATCCCAATGTTTGACACGACACATGTGATTACATTCAGTTTTTTCATTTACACATACCGTTACTATTCTCAATGTGTCATATTGTGTCCAGTGTCTAATTGAAGTTTATGTCAAATGTGCATATGTTGGGAACGTACCTCTTTATAGGCTAAGGGTATTTAATTGTCACCATTGATACTGATCGGTGAAAGAGAGAAAGAAAGACAGAAGAAAAGAAGTGAATGGTAATTGAGGTTTATGTCAAATGTTTTTACGTGCAACTGAGATGTCTTACTTTTAAGCAAGTTTAGTAAGATTGACTGGGGAAGGTTTTCCCTATTTCTCTCCCTACTGATGAAAACTGTTGTGTAATTGAATATATAAAGAACCAAGAGAGAGAGAGAGTACACAACCAAGAATAATTAAAGGATATAAAAATTAGCATGGTATTCGTCTCAATGTAAAATTGCTTGCTATTATTATTAGTTTTTATCAAATGTGTATTTTGGATTTCCAAATGGAATGGTTTTTATCCCATTGAAATCATAGAGGTGGCTAATCAGCTTATAAAAATACATGAAGAGTTACTAGGCTACTAGCAAATTAAGTAATATTTAAAAAGAGTAAATATGAGTATTTGTGATCTGACAGTTTTATGTATCTCCAACGGTATATGTATGCTCACATGTCTAGTATCTAATGTTACTTTTTAAGTATTTTTATTTATAAGGCAGTGCTTGTTTGTGGTCTGCAGAGATTGTTCAGAAACTTGTTAATAGGGGAAAACACGTTCTTGCTGTCATGTATGTTTTTGAGTTTAATCTTGCTCATAAGATTCCACCTGTTCCTATTTTGAAAGCATACGTGAAGGGTTCTAAGAAACTTGCTAGAAGACTTTCCCAGGAAGGAAAGTCAATGGTAAGTACGTATCACCTTGATTGATAACATAATGCAGGGTGCCACCTCCTTTATTCATTGATGCATTTTTGCAGATGGAAATTATTGATAGAGAAATGCATGCACTGAAATCAGCAATTGAGATTATTGAGAATCATATGCTGGAATCTGAATATCCGCTAGCTAGCCTTGAGCAGCGTGTAGAGCAATTGAAGGGGTCAGATGCAAATAGGAAACACAGAACACCAGCTTCTATTCTAACTCAGCATCGACTGGAACGACGGAAACGAAAAAGAAGTATAAAGAAGCAGCGGCAAAATGGGATGAAGAAGATTCCATCGAACATCCACTTCAGTTGGTACAGCAGACGACTCAACAATATGCCAGTCAAACTCATACATGAGGTCGCCAGCCACTCCGTCTGGCATGGTGGCCCCTGCCCCAACTATGCATTCTTACACAGGTCTTTCATCTGTGTCATATGGTATTATTATGCGACATCAATACCAAGCATCTTATTATCCTCAGTAGATCAATAAATTGTTTCGCTTGTCAATACTAACTCATGCGCCACACCGGTATTCCAGCTTCTCCCTGACTTTGCACCTTGACTGTTTGGTTTTTAAAAGTGTAGTTTGCTACTTTGCTTTACTGACCATGATTGAAGGAATGGTTAGGTTCACAATCTGAATTACTTGAATATTTGTGTGGATATAAATTGCTTTTAGCTTCTGGTTCATTATGGTCTTTCCCCTCTCGATTTGTCTAGAATAGAATCATATACATAGTTGCATTTTCAATTGAGAATCATGACTTACAAAACAAATCTGCTGTTATTCTTTTCCTGATTTAATTGTATTTTGAAGTGTACCTTTTCATAAAAGATTCAACAAAATTTTATACTGGTGAATTAATTGCCTTATGCAAATTTATCCAAACATGGTTAAAGTTATATCGATATAGGAAATTATTTGATATCATTATCTGTCCAAAAACTTAAGAACTCAACAATATATTTTCTTTCTGAAAGAGTCATATTTTTAAATAAAAAATTATGTTGCGACAGCCAACACTCACAAGCATTTTTTAATATTTTTAACAGATAAGCTAAATAAATCACAAGATTAACTACTTGCTTTTGTAATAATGACTGAGAAACTATTGAAAAATGACGAAAGGAAATTGAAAGTCTTCCTCGTAGCGTGGAATTTTTCCTATATAAATCTTGTATTATAGCTTTCACTGTACGGATTTAATTATTACAATACTTATGCTGGCTCATTTTTATAATAGCAGTTATTGTATTACAAAATAGATATACTGCCAATTGTCTCATAAGTGTAGCTCAGTTTGTAACTACCAGGGATAATTTGTGCAAGGGTCGGGGTTCGAACCCCGGATTCCTCACTTCTCCATACATAATGTGTGTGAATCTAGCTACTAGGCTACTTGACAAAAAAGAAGATATACTGCCAATTGAAATAAGTAGGCTATGTTTGGCTATTACAAAAATGAATAATTTCTTGCAACATATTACGAAAATTGATTTAGTTAGGCTACATATATAATCATAACAAGATAATTAAGACGAATGAATGAACTAACTAAATGTGAAGTCATGTGTTATTCTTTTTTGTTGGAGAATATTATAAATTATGTACTTGCTTGGTTACATGTGTACAATATTAGCTATTGTGGCATTGAAATGTCAAACACCCTATTTTATACTTTGTTTTTTTTAATATAAAAAAGAGCAATGTTATTCAGAATCATCATACTACAACAACTTTACATTTCCATTGTTAATTCAAAAGCATCTTTACACACTTGTTTCTTTGGCCGGCTGTATGGTGATGATGTCAAAATAGCCATTTTGAAAACTATCTTGTCCCCTTCAATTTTGTCAGTCTTATTGATGGACAAGGTTTCAATTTTGTCAAACGGTGCCGTATGATGATGTCAAATTCTTATTGATAAGAAAATGATTTCATTGGACACAACGGAGCCTTTGCATCTGGACTAATAAATCAAGTTCAACCGTTTAAATAGCAGATATAGATCCATTTTGGAGAAGAAACCAAGCATAGAGAGAAATCTTATCAAACATAGGACAAACTAAAGATAATGACAGATCATAAAACAAACTGAAAATGTACTAGGATACTCAATAGTGTAGATGCTGTATATATAAAGACACTGGCTAGTAGGATATAGTTCAAACTATCCTATCCATGGCTCTACTAGTCCTCTACTTGCCATATATTTTCTTCTTTATCCTCTTAACCCTTATAGTACAAAAGATAAGAAAGAAGAAAAGTTACTCGACTTATAACATACCGCCTGGGCCTAGAAAGTTACCAATTATAGGAAATATACCCAATCTGTTAAGCTCTCAACCCCATCGAAAATTAAGAGACTTGGCGAAAAAATATGGACCAGCGATGCATCTTCAACTTGGAGAGGTTTCTGCTATGGTCATTTCATCCCCCGAGTGTGCTAGCGAGGTGATGAAAACGCATGATATTCACTTTGCGTCAAGGCCTCAAATTCTAGCTACAGAAATAATGTCTTACAATTCAACAAATATAGCTTTTGCTCCGTATGGTAATTATTGGAGACAGCTAAGGAAAATCTGCACATTGGAGCTTTTAAGCCTAAAAAGGGTCAACTCATACAAACCAATTAGAGAAGAAGTGCTTTTCAATCTTGTCAAATGGATTGCTTCACAGAACGGAATTCCAATCAACATTACTGAAGCTGTACGTTCTTCGATATACACAATTGTTTCGAGGTCTGCCTTTGGCAATGAATGCAAAGATCAAGACAAATTTATATCAGTGGTAAAACAATCAATAAAGGTTGCAGGGGGTTTTGATTTGGGAGATTTGTTTCCCTCAGCTAAATGGTTACAGCTTGTTACTGGTATGAGGCCTAAGCTTGAGAGGTTTCATCGACAAACTGATCAGATATTAGAAAACATCATCAATGAGCATAAAGAGGAAAAGTACACAAAAGCCAAAGATGATGAAGGTAAAGTAGAAGAAGATCTGGTAGACGTTCTCTTAAAATATGAGGACGGTAGCAACCAGGAGTTTACCTTAACAAAAAACAATATCAAGGCCATAATCCTGGTAAGCAAATTAACCTCTTCCAAATACATTCAAAGAGAAAAACTTGTTTACTCCAATAAAATTTAAATTTATATTAAAAACCTTCCCACATCTTATATTTCATATCTGTAGCGTTGAATGATATATACATGTTGACTTTTTATATATCACTTTAGACATTCATGGATTAGCTTGACCTTATTTATAGCTACTTTTCAGGACATTTTTGGTGCTGGAGGTGAGACATCAGCAAGCACCATAGATTGGGCAATGGTAGAAATGATAAAGGATCCAAGAATAATGAAGAAAGCACAAGATGAGGTGAGAGAGGTTTTCAAAATGAAAGGAAGGGTTGACGAAAATTGCATCAACGAGCTCCATTATTTGAAATCAATCGTCAAAGAAACCTTGAGGTTACACCCTCCAACACCTCTTTTGCTGCCAAGAGAATGTCGTCAAACATGTGAGATAAATGGTTATCACATACCTATTAAGTGTAAGGTAATAGTCAATGCTTGGGCAATTGCAAGAGATCCAAATTACTGGACTGAACCAGAGAGGTTTTATCCAGAGAGATTCATTGACAGTAGTATTGACTATAAAGGGAGTAATTTTGAGTACATTCCTTTTGGTGCCGGAAGAAGAATATGCCCAGGGAGCACATTTGGTTTGAGAAATATTGAGCTGGCCCTTGCAATGTTGTTGTATCATTTTGACTGGAAGCTTCCCAGTGGAATCAGAAGTGAAGAACTAGACATGACTGACGAATTCGGAGCGACAATGAGAAGAAAAGATGATCTTTTATTGTTTTCTTTTGTTTATCATCCTTTGTAAGTCATATGAGCCAACAATAATTGATTTTTGTTGCAGATAGTTGAAATGTTTTGGATCAGCAATCACTTAATTACCTACGAGCCATCTATCTTTCATTCATCATTTCATGTACTACACATTCTTATAATTACCTCATCCTTTCTTTGCAGATATCTTCTATTCATCCTTTTTATGATATTTTTTTAATTTTTTTTACATCTTTTATCATTTTCTTCTTACCACTATAATTTCTTTTCACCATATAAAAAATCTCAAGAAAATGAATTATGATTTCAATGTGCCATGTGCCAATGTAAGGCTTAAATCTGAAAACGAAAACTTCTATCTGAAACAAACACAAATGTACTGTATTAGGAAGGGAACAAAAAACTTAGGATCAATCATATACTTTTATGTGCGGCATATTGCATGAGTTTTTTTTTTTTTTTTTTAATGGCAAAATATATTATATCTAAATAGGGGATTAGATCCCCAAGTATTAGTTCTCGTGAGCTTAACTCAGTTGGTAGGAACAATGCATAAAATATGCAAGGTCCGGGGTTCGAACCCCTGGCCACCACCAAAAAAAGATCCCAAGGATTACATCAAAAAGAAAAATAAAAATACACCACAACATCCAGTGAAAAATAAAAGACACCGTCAATTTTCCATTACCACCAACGGAGTTCAATAAAGCAGTCGACAATGATAAGTTTTAATTTTGATAATACAAAAAATCCTTGTCAAAAGATCAAAACCAATAAACATGTAACTTTAGAAGTAATTATTAAAGTCAAACATTTTTCATGCTCTAATGTTTATGATTGATTGACGGTGTAAAAATCTTTAATGTGATGGTGTGTATGAATAAAATCAGTACTCACCAAAGCACCTGAGGCCAGGGCATCTCATACATAATTTGTTTTTCTCCTTCTCATGAAACTATCTTAATGCTCTCTTCAATTTGGCAATATCTTGCTTCTCAATGTATGAAAAAACAGTTCAGAAACATTTGCACCATAGAGAAATGGGTAATTCTAATCATCCTCGGAAACAGTTCAAAAACATGTGCACCAAAAGACTGCAAGAGAATGCTATCATAATAGTCTAAGGTTACACAAAGGTAGGAGGAAAACTAGCAAAGAGGAAAAACCCCACAGCGTTAACATGATTGACCTGGACCCAAGGGAGGAACATCAGCAAGAACGAATTGAACCCACTGAAGACCTTAAAGAAGTTTGCATAGGCCCCGAACCACACCAAGTCACGAAGCTAGGCACTTCATTACCACCGGAAGAAGAGCTTGCCCTGACAAGACTGCTCCAAGAATCTTGATTTATTTGCATGGAAGTCGTCAGATATGCCAGGAATCGATCCTAGCGTGGTGTGTCACCATCTTGCTATAAATCCCATAGTGAAACGTGTAGTACAAAGAAAGCGAAAGTTAGGCGAAGAGAGAAGAAAGGCAGTGGATGAAGAGGTTGAGAAACTGAAAGACGCCCGCTATTTATTAGCGAAATCAAATACCTAACTTGGTTAGCTAACACTGTCCTTGTGAAGAAAGCTACAAGAAAATGGAGAATGTGTGTAGATTACACCGATCTTAATATGGCGTGCCCAAAAGACCCATACCCCTTGCCCAATATAGACTACTTGATTGACAGTGCCTCCGATTTCAAAACTCTCAGCTCAATGGAAGCCTACTTCGGATACAATCAAATCAAGATGGACCCACTTGATGCTCCAGAAACTGCTTTCATGACAAACACTTAGAACTATCACTACGAGGTTATGCCTTTCGGCCTCAAAAACGCCGGAGCTACCTTTCAATGTTGCATGGACACCACCTTCACTAAACAAATTGGGCGAAACCTGGAGATCTACATAGAAGATCTGGTGGTCAAAACAAAAGAGGAAGATAGCCACACCGAAGACCTGGAAGAGATTCTACAATAGGTAAGGCAGTACAGCATGCGGCTAAACCTCGCCAAGTGCACTTTTGGCGTCCAGGCAGGGAAATTTTTGGGTTTCCTCCTCACACGAAGAGGCATAGAAACCAATCCAGACAAATTCCAAGCCATCATTAACATGAGGAGCCCATCCAGTATCAAAGAGGTTCAGATAGTAACTGGGAGATTGGCAGCCTTATCCCGTTTCCTCTCATGTGTAGGCAACAAAGCCTTTTCCTTCTTTGCATCCATTAAGAAGGAGAATTTTGAATGGACGCCCGAATGTGAAGACCCCTTCAGCAAAATAAAATCTTTCTTATCCAGACCGCCTATCCTGCATCACCCAACAACAAGTGCCATTATGTTCTTATATCCATCCATATCAGACAACACCATGAGTTCCATACTAGTCCAAGACTCGGATTCTGGAGAAAAACCTATATACTTCATCAACAAGGTGTTTCTAGGAGCTGAACTCAGACATCAGAAGATTGAGTGCCTCGCCCTCTGATGTAACATATTTACGTATATCAAAAGTAAGTATTTATGTATCGTCTCCTCAGGGACTAGTGCGATATCCTGGATTGTTCGACATCAATTACCATTTTAAGTTTGATAGATAATTTGTTTGTTTGTTTACAAC